>R21__coassemble_1335_pt1 | contig 16852 bp, 26 predicted proteins | sample R21__metabat2_high_PE_034 | metagenome-assembled genome bin R21 | reverse complement strand
ATCCAGTACCATTCCTATGGTGAGGAGGTCGAGGTCATATAGAGACAGCCCGACCTCCAGACACCGAAGGAGAAACAATGCCGTGGTTATTTCCCGGTTACTCGTGCGAGGTTTTTTTTCGCTTCGACATCTGTGATCAGATTGGTTCCCCACAGCTCCAGGATTTCCGGCAGAATCTCATAGATAGAGAACATTTCAAACTGCTCCAGCCATTCATCGATCGTCTTCGGAATCGACGGATCCGCATGAAACGCCATGATATAGGCAACATTCTCGAAGATCTCCAGGTCCTCGATTTCCATGGAGCTGCCCTCTTCGCTACCGCGATCCTTATAGGCTTTTTCCAGCTTGGACAGATCCTTGAAGATATCCCTGCCAAACTTCGCTCTGTACAGTCTTGGTACAGAGGCCGAGGAGCGAAATGCCACTTCTTTGTCACAGATCTTGACCACTTTCTGAATCATGTGCTACCTCCCTCAGCCGTTTGCAGCAGGTGTATCCGGTGTATAGACTTCCCGGTACCAGTTGTTGTACGTCTCCTGGCTGGTATCATCACCCGTTCGGGATTTCACCAGGCCGTCTTCTCTCGGGTCCGCCGTCAGAGAGAGAGTTTCCGTGCCAGGCTCAATGCTGGCCTCCTTGGTCTCGGACTCGATCGACGGGCGGGATGCCGTGCAGTTATAGAGGACATGACGAATTGCATTCACATCCCCATCAAACTCAAACAGCAGGGCAAAATACACAGACTCCGTGACATCGGAGCGCTCGATCAATACGCCGTTATTATCCTTCTCCTCCTGCAGGATATCCGTGCGGAACCACTCGGGAATCAGAGCGATTTCCAGATCCCCGGAATAACCGTTGTTTGATGTGCTTCTGAAATACACCACGCCGTCCGCATAGAAGGGAGAGGATTCTCCTTCTGCATCCAGAGACAGGGAAACCGCACCGGGGATTGCCACCGGAGTCGCATAGGTGAACGTGCCATCGTCTCCTTTGGTCAGCACGGCCGCGTGTACATTTTTCAGGTTGTACTTAACCTTATTCTTCTTGTTCGCCATCGCTTACCTTCCTTTCAAATGAATAGAGGACTTCATAGAGCTTCTCACTCTCAATCCAGACCTCAGACTTGTCGTAGAAAATACCATTCCGGTCCAGCACCTTTTCGAGCCTCGCCTCTGCATTGGGATCCTTCCGGTCTGTGTAAAGCTCTACATGCACCACATTGACCTTCAGATACACCTGCCCGTCAGCGGCAAAATTATCTGTATATGGAAACAGGAAACAGATAAAAGGCGGGTCTGGAGACTCGCCCTCTGCAAAGTGGTCATAGGCAAGGGGAAGGCTGGCCTCTTCCAGCATTTCCACCAGTTCGTTGTGTGTCATAGCCTCATCCTTTCAGCGCCAGCTCAATATCCTTCACCAGCTGTTCTTCAGCGGCCTCCTCCGCAGGTGCAATGTGTGGAATAGCCCGCACCCTGCCGCCGCCACGTTTTGCATGTCCATGCTCCAAAAGATGTGCCAGCATATACCGGGTCGGTGAATACACCGTCACTTGAAGCTCAGAGGATGACTCCTTTGTCTTTTTGGTCCGCCAGCTCTTTGCATACCGGCCGGACTTTACGGGAGCATTTGCGCTGATATCCTTCTTTACGGTGTTTCCCGCCTTCGTAACAGCTGCCTTCATGGCAACCGCAGACAGCTTCGAGTATTCTTCCAGCTGTTCGTTTACTGCCTCAGCCAGCTGCTCAATCCTGATTTTTCTGCTCATGGCGCTTCTCCTTTCCTGCCAGCTTACAGACAATACGCAGGGTCTTCTTCTGGTAATTCATGAAATCCACCGTCTGGATATCATAAAAAGCCCCACGGAATACCACCCGGTAGTGTATGCTGTCAAGACTCATAAGCTCTGTGCAGTATCGCACTTCAAAATTGATGCTTCTCTCCTCTGTCGTAGTGGCGGCTTCATTCTCCCTGTCATGCTGGTAGGTGGATACGTAAGTGAAGCAGGCGAAATAATCTGTCCAATCATTCAGATGATTTCCGTACCTGTCCACGGTCACCGAATTCTTCTGAATCATCAGCCGCTCATTAAAACAGGATATCTCACGCTCCATCAGAACACCCCCTCCCGCACAGACGACAGAAGGTTCCGAAGTGTCATCATAAGATCGTGGTGATCTGCCTGCTCTCGGTGCTCATACAAATATCCCAAGGAATACAGCACCGCCGACGAAAGCAGCGATTTGAGCTGAGCGGTCTCCACCTGATTGAGATCTGCGCCACGTATGGTCACAGTCTCATCGGTACACACAGCACTCCACTCCGCAGCGCTCATGCGTGCCACATCCATGGTGATTTTCTCCGCTGAGGACAAGAGGCTTTCAATCAGATCATCATCCATGCCGCTGTCCACCCGCAGATATGATTTGGCTTCAGCCAGGGTAATCAGACTCATATCCAAAGCCTCCTCTCAAAGAGTCAGGGAACCGAGGAACTTCCCCAGCTCCCTCTTTACGATCAGCCGTTCGCGCCGTCGTCCGGATCGGTGGTAGGAGTGGTGTTGGTGGCCTTGGTACCGGCCATCTTCAGCACTTTCACGGATTCGGGCAGGATCAGTCGGCCATCCACACGCTGAGTGGTCAGGAAGCCGACCTGGTCGGTGCGGGCATACAGCTCGTTGAGTCTCCGGAAGGTGCGGTTCTGACGGTCAGCCACCCAGTAGTTCTTCAGGTCGCCGAACAGCAGAACCTTCTCACCCTTGGCGATGCCGGGCATGAAGGAGCTGGTGCGGATCGGACGACCCAGGATGGTGTCGGGCTTGGCCACATCCAGAGAGGGCTTCCAGATGTAGTTGTCGTTCTTGTCCTTAAGCTTCATCAGCTGCAGGAGCAGAGTCTCGTTGCAGACGAACTGAGCGCTGCGGCGATACGGGGACTTCAGGCTGTAGTAGAGATCAAAGATCTCATCGAAGGTCACAAGGTCCTCACCCTGAGCCGTCACACCCAGCTCCGCGCCGCCGACATCAGCCAGGATGCCCAGGGGCTTCTTATCACCGTCGCCGGTGAAGAAGGCACGCTCCTCGGCGTTTCCCATGCACACACCGAAGCGGGCCGCGATGTAGGAAGCCAGGTCGAAAGCGGAGTCATGCAGGAGCTCGTTGGAGATCTTGATCATGGTGCCCAGCTTGTAAGCGGACAGCGTAGTCTGACCGAACTTGGTGTTGGTCTCGGGGATCTCCTCGCCCTCATCGATCCACTGCGCCTCCATGGTATCGTTGGCGATGGGGATCTTGCGGGTACCGGAATTGGTGCGGATGACAGTCGCCAGCTGGCGGAAGATGTTGTTCTCCTCCAGCGCCTGGATGAGCTTGCGCTCAAACTCGTCAGGCACGGTATAGCCGCCCTCGGTGTCCTCACCCACGGACAGGGCGTTGCGGACCGCGAACTGGTCACCCTGGTTGCGGATCATGTTCCAGAAGGCACCGGCGTACTCGTCGGTCGCGGTCGGAGCCACATTCTCCGCCTTGCGGCTCATGGGCTTATTGGTGACGGGATGCGTAGTGGGCTGGGACAGCTGAGCATCGAAGGCCGCCTGCTGCTCCAGGCGCTCGATCTCCGCGCCGAGGGCCTGCACATCCGCAGCCATCTTGTTGTACTGCTCGACGGCAGAAGCCTCCACGAGGCCGTTGTCGCCTCGATGCTCCTCCAGGAAATTCTTAGTCTGCTCCCAGAGGGTATTGCGCTTATTGCGAAGTTCCATAATCTTATTCATGAGATACCTCTTTCTCCGGAGATACCGCTCCGGTCGTCATTGTTTTGGGGCATAAAGAAAGCCGGGGCAGCCTCATTTCAGCCACTCCAGCTTGTCTTTCAGGATTTCATACGGCATCGCGCCGTCCTCTGTTTTGCCGTCCATGCCGATCACCGGCACTTTCGGCTTGTCCTCCACAGGAGAATCAGTTACCCCTGCCTTGGCAGGTTCCGGTGCCGGATCTCCGGCTTCCGGTTCAGGTTCTTTGCCCTGAGGCTTACATTCCGCGCCGAGTCGGTTGAGAATGGTTTCGCCCATGAGCCGGGAAGAGAACTGCCACATGGCGTTCCCCAGCTGGAAGGGCTTCTTCTTTTCTTCCTCGCCGCCTTCTTCGCCTTCATCTCCGCCTTCCTCCTTATCAGGATTTTCCTCTTCGGGTTCTTCCGGCTCTTCCTCCGGCTTCGGCTTATTCTCAAAGAGAATCTCATCGGCAAATCCCAGCTCCACCGCCTTCTTAGCATTGAGCCAGGTTTCATCGCTCATGAGTTTACTGATGCGGTTCCGGGTCAGGCCGGTCTTGTAGGCGTAAGCATTGATGATGCTTTCTTTGACCTCGTTCAGGGTCGTGATCGCCTTCTCCATATCCTTGGCGTTACCCATGGCAATGGTGGAAGGATCATGAATCATGATCAGGGCCGTGGGAGACATCTGAACCAGGTTTCCGGCCATGGCCACCACGGAAGCCGCCGAGGCCGCAATGCTGGCGATCCGCACCGTCACGTTGCCAGGATAATCCCGGAGCATGGTGTAGATTTCCGCCGCAGCAAATACGTTGCCGCCAGGGCTGTTAACCCACAGGGTGATATCGCCCTCTTCCGCATACAGTTCATCACGGAACATCTGCGGCGTGATCTCATCGCCCCAGAAGGATTCCGAATCAATCGGTCCCTCCAGGCGGAGCACCCTGCCGCCGCTGTCATCGTGAATCCAGTTCCAAAACTTCATCACTTTCGGTTTCCTCCTCTTCTCTGCGCCTTGCGCTGTGCATGGCGCTGGGCTGCATTTTTTCTTTCATGCTGCTCCTCCTGTTCCTCGCCGGGCTCTTCCTCCGGTGTATCTGTCCCAGGCTCTTCCGACTCTTCGGCATGCTGTTTCTCCTGCTCCGCCACCTGGTTTGCGCCATAGGCAGATCCGGCGTCCTTGAGCTTTGTGTAGCTGCCGTTCAAGTAGTAATCGTCCCCGCCCTCCTCGGACGGAATCAAATCCATATTCTCCAGTCGCCGGATATCGTTAGGTGACAGAAAACCATTGGAGAAGCCTACCGCGTAGCCATCCATGCGGGACTTATAGTCGCCGCGCATGAGGCCGTCCACATTAAATTTGGGGAAATACGTATCCTGCTCTTCCTCAATCAGGACGTCCTTGATCAGAGCCTGCTCGATTCGTACCAGCCAGGGCATGATCGTGTGCATCACGAAGTCAATGGACTGATGCTCGATATTGTTAAAGGTCGCCCGTTTAAGGTCCTGGACCATGTGCGGAGGCACACGGAAGATGCGACAGATTTCTTCCACGCCGAACTCACGCGTGGAAAGGAACTGGCTGTCCTCCGGAGGCAGCGAGATCGGTTTATACGCCATGCCCTCTTCGAGAACAGCGACCTTGTGTGCATTTCCCGCGCCGCCATAGGCGTTCATCCAGTTATCCCGGATCTTCTGCGGGTCCTTCAGCACACCCGGATGCTCCAGCACACCAGCCGGTTGAGCGCCATTCTTGAAGAAGGAGCTGCCGTATTTCTCCACCGCCAGCGTTGTGCCGAGGGCGTTCTTCATCATGGCAATGGGCGAGAAGCCAACCAGACCGTTGAAGCCGAGACCGGGGATGTGCAGGATTTCGTCGCGCTGGAAAATGATATCTTTATCATGCTCACCGGGAACTTCATCCGTGTAAGCATGGTAGGTATAAAAGAGCTCTCCGTTCTCGGCCCGGTCGATCTCCACGTTTTCCGGGAGCAGCGGGTAAAGCCCCAGGATGCCATTCTTGCCATCCCGCACGATCTGTGCGTAGGCATTGCCCCACAGGAGCAGGTGCATCATCATGGCTTCCCGGAAGGAGAAGCTCGTCATCTCCGGATTGGCCTGCCGGTACAGGATCTTATACAGCGGATGCTCGGTCGCCCGTTCCTTGCCGTCACCCTTCTCGGTGAACTTATACAGGTGAAGCGGCAGGCTTGCCACCGTCTCTGCCAGCAGCCGCACGCAGGCATATACTGTCGCGATCTGCAGGGCAGACTTCTCATCCACTCGCTCTCCGCTGAGTGTCTGCCCGAAAACAAAAATACCGCCCGAATCCCGGACGTTGTCTTCGATCTTTGGCAGCTCCGCCCCAGGAGCGTCCCTTGGCTTGCTGAAACCGAACCATTCTCTCCAGTCCATCTTCATTTCCTCCATTCTCAGAAAACCCACAATCCATGCTCCGGGTCGTCATAAACACTGCCCTGCTGCTCATGGCGGATCGCTCGATCCAGACCCATGATCCAGGCAACGATGCCGTCGATCTTCTCCGTACTCTTTTTCTTGCTGGGCTTGATGTTCTCCGCAGCGTCAATCTCGGCGACCACATTGCCTGCCATCCAGCGGAGCACAGGATTACCACCGTGGATGATCTTGCCTTCCAGCAGGAGCTTATACAATTCCTTCATGCCGGGGCTCATGTCCTTAAATCCCATCCCGATGGGTACCATGGTGAAGCCGTCACCCTCCAGGTCGGTGATCAGCTGTGTCGCATTCCAGCGGTCCACGCCGATCTCTTTGATGTTGAACTCCTTGCTCAGATCGTTGATCGTCTTTCGCACGAAGTTGTAATCGACCACGTTTCCCTCCGTCACATGAAAAAGGCCCTGCCTCTCCCAGACGTCGTAGGGCACATGATCCCGCCGTACTCGCAGGTCCAGCGTTTCACGCGGAAGCCAGAAATGTGGCACCACGATGTATTGATCTCCCGGATGCAGTGGAGGGAACACCATAACGAAAGCCGTGATATCGCTGGTACTGGATAAGTCCAGTCCGCAGTAGCATTCACGGCCTTTGAGGGCGTCCATATCAATGGGCGTATCTCCTTGATCGTAGATGTGCTCCGGTATCCAGGCCACCGCGCTACCCACCCACTGATCTAGTCGCAGCTGACGAAACACATTCTCTTCTGCCGGATTCGTGAGCGCCTCCCGGTGCGCGTCCCGGACACGGTCGATCTGAATGGTATATCCCAGCGAGGGATTCGCCTTGTACCAGGCTTTCTCATCGTTCCAGTCCTCACCATCGTCCAGTCCGTAGATGACCGGATAGAAGGAAGGATCGATGCGCTTGCCCTCCAGAATGTCCTTTGCCTTGGTGTGATACTCATAGCAGATGCTGTTCCGGTCCGTCCCGGCCGTTGTAATCAGGAAGTACAGCGGCTGGGTCCTGGCATCGCCGGAGCCCTTTGTGAGCACGTCCACCAGGTTCCGGTTGGGCTGGGCATGCAGCTCGTCCAGCACCAGACCGGACACATTCAGTCCGTGCTTGGTCCCGACCTCTGCCGACAGCACCTGATAGAAACCCACGTTGGAGTAATTCACCAGACGTTTGGTCGCTGCCATGATCTTGGATCGCTTCAGCAGCGCCGGGGTCATTTCCACCATGCGCTTCGCCACATCAAAGACGATGCTGGCCTGCTGCCGGTCGGCTGCCGCGCCGTACACTTCCGCTGAAGGCTCGTTGTCCGCGTACAAAAGATACAAGGCAATGGCCGCCGCCAGCTCGCTCTTCCCATTCTTCTTGGGGATTTCCACATATGCAGTACGGAACTGTCTCGTGCCGTCCTCCCGGACGATGCCAAACACATCCCGGATGATCTGCTCCTGCCAGGGCAGCAGCCAGAACGGTTTCCCGCTCCAACGGCCCTTGGTGTGACAGAGATTTTCGATGAACCGGACAGCACGGTCCGCCAACGTCTCATCGTAGTGGGAATCCGGCAGCATGAAGCGCGTCGGCTTATAGTTATTCAGGACGGGATAATCTGCTGGCTTGTTCTTTTTCGCCGCCATCAGTTCCCTCCCAGCAGATCTTCCATATCATCACCGGACACACCGTTATCACCGGCACCAGCAATGATGCGGGACCGGGAGGACGGCGTCAGACCGAACTGCTCGGCGATCTTGTTCATGATCTTCAGGTAGGTCTGTGCGATGGAAACCTGCGGCACCTGCTGCCAGTAGCCAGAGGGTGTCTTCACAATGGTGCCATGCTGGGTGATAAACTCCTCAGCTTCCTTCCAACGTGCATAGGCTTGACAGTAGGAGGCGAAGGCTGCCTGGTCGACCTCGGTCAGCACCCCGATCTGCTCCAGCTGTTTCGAGAGCCGCCGCCATTCCTTTTTTGCTTCCGGCTCCAGCCACTTCGGACACGGAGGCGCTTTCTTTTCCGGCCTCGGCTCAGCGTTGTTCATGGGTCGCTTGCCCGGATTGCCTTCCAGCTCCTTGATCGCAGTCGGCGTCGGTTTTCTTCCTCTGGTCGCCATGGGTCATTCCTCCTCTCCCTCATAATCTGCAAAAAGAAAAGAGCCTGCGGACTTCTCCGTAGACCCTGTAAGGTGTTTTGCCTGTATCTTGCTTTATTGTTTCATCGCCCATGCCATCGCATGGCCGTCATCTTCAAATTCAGTGTTGCTGACTGCTCTCAGCCCGATGGTTCCTTCGCAGCTCATGTCGTTGTCCAGGTGCTCGTAAACCGCTCCGAAGTAGGAGGGCTTGCCCTTCCCGCTGTAGTAGTATCCGGCAAGGAGAACCTTGTCTCCAAAGTTCAGAACCTTGCTCCAGCGGCATTCGAGGTCTTCCGGGGTGGTAGGGTTCGGCAGTCTGTAGGTTTTCATCGCTTCGTTGATCGTCATGGTCTCCGCCTCCTTACTTTCTTACGATGTTGAAATCCGTGATGCTGTAGCCGTTTTCTCTGACGTAGCTGCAAAGCCAATTGTCGGCGTCTGCCGGGTTATCAAAGCGTTTGATTTCCTGCCAGCCGGTTTTGTATCCGGTGTAGGCTTTCACAATCCAGGTGGTTTTCTTCATCGTAGTTTCCTCCGTTTTCGTTGTCGTTTGCCCTTCGGCATGTACATATATCACTCTGATCGGAGGAAATAGCAAGTTATATCTGCGATATATAATGCACAAATATCGGCGGTAATATCTGTGCTTTCTACTACGAGCAAAAGACCCTTTACCGGGTCTCCTGCCGGGCATCTGCTTCATTCATTCAACAGGTATCTGTAGGTTCCTTTGGGGTTCTCCGTGGTCTGCTCATCATCCAGGAGCCAGAGGGTTGCATCGAAGCGACGCTTCAGTTCCTTCTTGATCTGGCGCTGCGTGTCCTCCCGATCCTTCTGATTGATCCGCTTGGCTTCGAAGGCGTAAGCCTCAATCAGCTCCTCGGTGGTCCAAAGCCTGTAATCGCAAATCCCTTCTAATCTTGCTCTGCTTGCCATATTCTTGCCCTCCTTATGCTCTCTCGACTTCGACCAGCCAGCTGGCTTCCGGATGCTTTTCGCCGGTGGCCTTCTCCAGGATGCTAGTGTCTTCGTCGATGTAGCAAAGGTGCTTTCCGACCTTGATCAGCCTGACCTCTTCGTATCCGGGAAGGTTGGTCCGGATCACCTTTGCGCTGCGGCTCTCGCCGTCGTAGCTCTTCCCGTCCCATCCGTTGAAGGTGAAGCGGACGCTTTCCTTCGTCTTGGTGAAGTGGGCTTCAAAAGCCTCGCGGGTGATGCTGGTGTTGTAGTTTCCGAGCTCCATCAGGTTTCTCATTGTGTATGCGTTCGTCATGGTCTTTGTCCTCCAAATTCTTTGTCGTTTGCCTTTCGGCATGTACATATATCACTCTGAAGCCGAATAATAGCAAGTCAATTCTGCGTTATATCCGGACATAATGTACACAAAGATTGGAGGACCACATTGTGCAAATACGACCAAAGGAGCCTCCCGGCTCCATGGTGGTCTGAAGGTTCCCGGCTCAGTTCAGCTGGAAGCGGATGCCCATGATCTGCTCCTCTTTTTCTTCACCCCAGCGGGTATCTTTCTTGGCGATGGTGCAAAGGCCCAGCATCGTGCAGCCCTCGGCCGCGTAGCCGTGCAGGTCTTCCATGAGGCCGGTTGACTGGTTGGTGACCACCAGGGTCTGGATGCCTGCCTTCCGGAGGCTGTCGATGAAGTCGTGGCGCTCCCGGTCCCAGGTGAAGTCGTCCATAATGACCTCGTCGGTCTCGCTGTAGCGCCAGGCTCTGTAGGCCTTGCAGGCTCCCGCGCTGATCGGGTACTGGAACTGCTCTTCTTCCTCTTTGTACCAGGCTTTCAGCTCCTCGCTGTCCCAGCCCTTTTCGTCGATGATCGCCTTTTTCAGCGCCTTGTGCGCTTCGTGCTTCTGTTCAAAGTCGCGGGCGATGCGGTCAAGCTCTTCAAAGTAGGTGTTGGTCTTCATGGTGGAATCCTCCTCGTTTGTTTTCTCTGCCCTTCGGCATGTACATATATCACTCTAAAGGCAGATAATAGCAAGTTATATATCGCAGGATTCGTGCCATAATGTACACAAATATAAGGCGCTTGGAGGAAGCAGAATGAACCAAGGAACAAAGGCCCGTCACCGCCCGTGTAAGCGGACTATGTGTTCCTAAAGAACTACGCGAAAGAGGCCCGAAGGCCCTTTTGTGGCCGCCCTGTGCGCCTTAGCGTGCAAGGCAGTCGCAAATGCTCCGTATGCTGCCGGAATCGACGTGGCCGTCTTTCCAAATGCAAAGGCCCATCTCATCCTCAATCCCCGGAAGCACCAGGTCGTAGGTGGCAGCGTTGTAGCCGCCTGCTTGGCAGGCTTCCACTGCCTTGTGGTAGAAGGCCTCGGTCAGCGGGGTCAGGCTCCCGTCCTCCCCGCGAAGCTGTGCCCCGTGGCGGATCAGGCTTTGGATATGGTCAAGGTTTGTCATGGCGGTGAACCTCCTTAGTGAAGCTGAATGGTCAGGTAGCCGGTGCCGTCCTGCCAGAAGCGGAACTCGGTCTTGCCGGTCTTCTTGCTTTCCCGCTTGGCCTTGGTGGTCATGCTGGCAACGAAGGCCTTTCCGAAGTACCACTCAGTCATGCTCTTCGTGGTGGTGGCGTGGTTGGTTTTGTAGGTGGTCATGGCTTTGTCCTCCCTGGCAAGTGTTCTGTGCCTTTCGGCATGTACATATATCACTCTGCTCGGGGAGAATAGCAAGTTATATCTTCCGGAATTCCGGCAAAATATGCGACAATCTTCACCGCCTGAAATTGTCAACATTATGCCTAACAATCAGCCTTCCCAGGGGCCTTCACCACGCTCCGGACCGGCAATCGCGGCCCACTGTGTGAGCGGCGGCCGCTCCATGATTCCGGCATCCTCCAAAGCCTCCCGCATCCCATCTTCATCACAAATCATGATGCCTGCCCTGCGGCTCAGCGCATGGCGGGAAGTGGCTCCGTCCATCCGGCATCCACACCTGGGGCATCTGGCGTTCTCCCTGGGCTGGTGTTCCCCGTACCACTCCAGGGTTACCTTTGCTTCTTCCTCGGTGCAGACCTTATGGCAGCGATCCTCTCCGAAGGCAATCGAGAGTCCGCTTCCACAGTCCCAGGCGCACAGAATATTCCCGGCATCGTCCACGCCCTGGCAGGTTGCCTGTGCGCCGATGGGGATCTTCGTGTAGGGATCATCCATCTCATCCAGGACGATGCGGCAGCCAACCGGGTATTCCCTGCGCAGACGCTCGACCGTTTCTCTGTTTGGGAAATTCATCGCATGACCTCCTCTGCTTCCTTCATGGCCAGCTCCAGCTGATACGGATTAAATCCGAATCGCCGGTATCCCTCCGCAAGTGTGTCCAGGTATCCTCGGTAAGGGACTCGGATATCGTGTCCCTCCTCCATCAGATAAACCATAGCTGTGATCTCCTGCGGGTTCTTTCCGTCAAGGTCTGTCATGGTCACGGTCATATCCTGCTTGAAATAGTAACTCGGGAAGCCCTCATACAGATCGAGGTTCTTCTCATCCCGATCTGTGATTTCCCAAATCAGGACCGGCACCACTCTGCCCGCAGCAGGCTCTATCGTTGCGTGGGTCCGGAAGACCAGCTTCCAGTTCTGAATGGCCGCCATGCCGATGATCTTCGCCTCCGGACACCGAAACGCCATCTGTTCCACAGACAGGTTCGACCCGTAGGCAATGTACTTTTTACTCATGTTCATCCTCCTCACCGTAAAATTCTGCCAGCCAGAGGTTTGCCGCCTCTCTGCCGATGCTATCCTCCAGCGCTTTCACAAGGGTTTCCTTTTCAAAGCCCCATCGTTCGTACCCGCGATCCAGAAGATCGAAATATTCCTCGTTCGGCTCACCCAGCATCCTGTATTCGTGCAGGATGTAGGCGATGCAGTTTCGACGGAGCTTTTTCTTCCTGCCATTCAGCCCCCACACGGGAAGAAGGAAATCCCGCTTGTAGTAATACTTGGGATACCCTTCAAACCGGTCGAGTCTTAGCTCGTCCTCCGCTGTGATCCGGTAGATCACCACCGGCACACAGCAGTTGGCGTCCTGCTCCATGGTCGCGTAGGCACCTGTCATGCTCTGCTTGAACAGCAGCCGATATCCGCCAATGACCGATGTTCCGAAGACCTCAGCGCTGGGACAGCGCTTTTTCATTCTGGTCTCGTCCAGGTTGCTGCCGTAGGCAATGCAGAAGACCTCGTTGTCCTCCGGCTTCATCAGCTTGAAGCCCTTCCAGAAGTCATTCACCGCCGCCACCGCCCTTGCTCTCGATGCGGTCGATGTCTTTGTCTTCCGGATCGCCGTCCGCTTCACCGATCACATGGAACTCCACACCCTGGAAACTGTCTGCGTCCAGAATGTACTCTGCGTTCTTCCATGCATCGGACACGCGCCTGTGCGCTTCCTGCTCTGACTCTGCGCCAACGATCACGGCCTTCTGCAGGGTCTCTGTAATCAGCACTTTGTATTCTTTCATGGCCTGTCGCCTCCTTTCACTACCTTAAGCCGGGTGCTTGGCATGCCCTTCTGTGGGTATGCCGCGTCCCGGCGCTAGGCTTGTTGTTGTCCGGCTCAGCAGGCGGCCTGTCTCCAGGCTGCGTTGCCGTCCATGTTCTTCAGGAGGATCTCCCTGGCCGTTTCGAATTCGTCTCCGATGAATCCGAGGCGGAGCATCCAGCAGCGCATCGCGTATTTTTCGTTGTCGGTCTGCTGGGGCTTGGGGCTGGCGTAGGTCAGTTCCTTGGCCAGTTCGCTCATCGCCAGGCAAAGCTGGATGTAAGCCTTCATCTCTCCGGCGTGGATGCCGCCGCGCTTGCCGTCGTGCGGGTCGGAAAACTGGAAGAGGCGGAATTCAATGGTCCCTTTTGTGAAGGAAGCGTGGAGGTTCAGCATGTGGTACCGGCTGTCGTTGTAGTGCTGGTTTCTGCCGTAGCTGGCGTGGTTGCCTTCGTACCAGCAGTCTGCGAGGCGCTGCATGGTCTGGGGCTTCTGCCGGTTGACCCTGGCCAGGAAGTCGGGGCTGACCACCTTGCAGTAGTGTCCGGTGCGTCCCTGGTCAATCTTGATGGCCCGGCCGATCTGGGTTTCATGTGCGGCCATGATGTTCACCAGGTTGCGCAGGGTCTTGGCGTTGTGGTCCCTGCCGTCCAGGCCCTTGAGGCCGATGTGAATGTGTACCCCGCAGCCTCTGGAGGGGCTGCTCTTCATTCCGGCGTGGCGGAGGGTCCGGAGGAGTTCCTGGAAGGTTTCCATGTCGGCGTAGGTCAGGATCGGGGTGACCAGTTCGCACTTTTCGTCGTCCGGTCCGCTGATGCTCACGTCCCTCTGGAATTTCCATTCCCGGCCCTGTGCGTCCCAGGCGCTCCAGGTCATGTAGCCGTTCCGGCTTGCGGTGTATTCGTAGCGGCCGGTTCCGAAAAAGTCTGCGGCAACCTTGGCTGCCTTCTGCCGGGTGATGTTGTTTCCCTCAACCTCTACTCCGAAGGTCTGGGCTTTCATGTTTTCGATCTGGCGGGCGGTTTTCTCTGTCATGGTTTTTATCTCCTTTCGGCTCTGCCGTGTGTGTTTTCCCTTTCGGTGTGTACATATATCACTCTGAAAGGAGATAATAGCAAGTCATTTATTCAGAGAAATCGACTATTTATCTGACAATTATCAGGGCTTATTTTGCCCTGGAAATTGGTGTGTTTACACAGCGTTCTGCGCCGCAGGATCTGCAGCTTTTGCTGCCCGGAGAGCATCACGCTTGGCTGTCTGCTTGGCGGTCCAGCGCTCCTTTTCTTCTTCGGATCGGAAGGCTGTATGGCCGGTGAGGTTGGCCATCAGGCGCTTGCGATCTTCCTTGAACTCATCTCCGTTCAGGCCAAGCCGAATCAGCCAGATCCGAAGTGCATACTTCTCATTGCTGTCGTCCACGCTCTTGGCCTGTACCCGCTTCTGCGTGATCGCCATCTTATCCATAGCTGCCGCCAGTTTCATGAAGGTCTGCAGGTGATCCGCGTCCTCACAGGTCCCGAAGCCGTCGAAGGTGATCTTCTCGTCATCAAAGGAGAGGCCCCTAAGCTCCTCTTTCAAGTGTTCCCTCTCCCGCAGGAAAGTCAGCACATCCTTAGTGGTGACAAAGGGCGGATGGCCCAGCAGGTCATCCGTGAGTTCCTTGGTGGCCACGAACGTTCCATCGGTTGCTTTGGAAAGCAGTGGACCTCTTGAGTGGATCATGCAGATCAGGTTGATGATGGAGGACGGGGTATGCTTGGCCAGCGGAAAACTAATGCTGGCGGTAAGACCAGTCTCATCTGCAGCGTCATCCGCATCCTCAGTGGCTTCCTGCATTTGGTGAATGCCGCCATCCTCATTCTCCTGCGTGCTGTATTCCGACGCCGAGCTGATGATCGCTTCCTCTGTGATCTCGCTTCCGATCATGTTCTCTGCGATCAGGGTATTCAGCACCTGCTCATCGGCTCCGTCCTCCATCGTCAGGCTTCCGTCCTTCTCCACGGTGAAGCTGCCAACCACATAGGCGCATCGGGGTACGAAGGTGTACCGGGAGCTCTGTCCCGTCAGATCTGTCAGGCGGTTCACCAGCTGCTTACGATCTTCAATGTTCTTCTCAAATTTCCTCATGACTTTACGCTCCTTTCAGCTTGTGCCGCTACTCTTGCGGTGTGTAATACATCACTCTGAAGGCCCTAAAAGTAAAGTCATTTCTGCGATAAATCTGAGCGAAATACCAGATTTGACCTTATCAACAAAGCGTACCGGGATTTACCGGCGAATACTGACAATCAGGAACGTTTCTTCTTTTCACACTGTTTCCGATTCCACTCTTTCAGATACGCAATCTGCGCCTCATCATCTTTCCGACGTTCTTCTGCATTGACACCAAGATCCGCCGCTGTTTTTGCCAGCGACAATGTCAAAACCACAACGAATACAACCGCCACCGCGATCAGGATTACATAGCCCACTTCAACTCCTCTGGGAAAATCCCCTTATGATCTGTGTTACCGTTTCATTCAGTCCCAGTCCGAACGGGCTCTGGGTTTTCCGCAGGATCTCTTTTCCGGGCAGTTCCCACGGATGCAGCCCGGTCCGGCATTTTCAAAAAGCGTCGGGGCCGCCTTCCGGCACAGCTTCAGCATTTCATCCGCCAGCTGGCGGATCTCCCACTGGGCACGGTTGCAGCAGCGAAGGGAAAAGAAATGCCGCAGCTCCCTGGCATTCATCGTGACGATGAGTGATGTCGGAACCGCCTGTGGTGTCACATATCTGGCATCCTCTGCCGGAATGCCTGCCGCCACCATCCGCTGGTAGAGGTTCATCATATAGCGCATGCTGCTCTCCGCTTCAGCGGAAAAGTCAGAACTGCGGATGGTCTCCGGAATGACCAGCTCCGGGTCTTTCAGCCTCACATATCGCTGGGACTGAACCGAGAAGCTGGCCAGCCGGTGCCGGGTGAGCTGCGCCAGCGTTACTCTGCTGACTCCTTCCACGCGGAAGGTAAACACAGCGTGCTCCAACACCGACTCATGCCCGGAGGCAAGGGAGTGCTGGAGGGATCGATACCCGTTTTCAGATGCTGTACAGATCGCTGCTGCATCACAGCAGACACCGGAGGCGGTTGGCGTATAGGCAATCAGCTCTATTTTCACGCTTCCACCTCCTGCGGCTCAAAGGTCGCCACCTCGTCAAAGCGAAGCTTCTGGCCGTCACGGATGACAAACACATCATCGTATTTGCCGCCGTTCTCCTGAATCGCCCGCTTCACGATGACATCCACGAATTTTGGATCAAGCTCGATGCCCCGGCAGATGCGGTCCGTCTGCATACAGGCAATCAGCGTAGAGCCGGAACCCAGGAAGGGATCAAGCACGATGCCGTTGGTCATGGTGCTATTCTTAATGGGATAGCTCATGAGCGTGATCGGCTTCATGGTCGGATGATCCTTTGAGGACCGGGGCTTATCATATTCCCAAACAGTCGTCTGCTTCCGGTCGGAATACCACTGGTGCTTGCCCTTCTGCTTCCACCCGAACAGGCAGGGCTCGTGAATCCACTGGTAGGGGCTCCGGCCCAGGACCAGACTGTTCTTTTTCCAGATGCAGCATCCGGAAAGATAGAATCCTGCGTCCTTGAATGCCTTTCGGAAGTTCAGCCCTTCCGTATCCGCATGCCAGACGTAGATGCTGCCATCGTCCGCGAGGTTTGCGTGCATACAGCGATAGGCGGAGAGCAGGAAGTTATAAAACTCCTGATCGCCCATGTTGTCGTTCATGATCTTTCCGGCCGTCTCTTCCACATCCACGTTGTAGGGCGGGTCTGTCAGGACCAGGTTGGCCTTGTCTCCATCCATCAGGCGGGTGTAGATTTCCTCGCCGGTGCTGTCGCCGCAGATGACCCGGTGCTTTCCGATCAGCCACAGGTCGCCCAGCTGACTGAACACCGGCTGCTGGAGTTCAGAGTCCACATCGAAATCATCCTCGTGGACCTGTTTGTCATGGAGCTTGTTGAACAGTGTGTTGATC
>R21__coassemble_1281_pt1 | contig 17387 bp, 14 predicted proteins | sample R21__metabat2_high_PE_034 | metagenome-assembled genome bin R21 | reverse complement strand
TTCTGGCCCATGAAACCGAAAAGCTTCGTGTCCTGGCGCAGACGAACGACGGATTTGTAGTGGCACAGAAAGACCTGGAAATCCGCGGCCCTGGGGATCTGATGGGTACACAGCAATCAGGGCAGGAAATGGCCGGATTCCTTCTAGACGGGGATATCCGTCTGCTTGAAGAAGCGGTTCAATGCATGAAGACGATCCGACAGAATGACGAGTATTCGCTGGAAAGACAAATGATCGAGGAAGAAGCAAAAGCACGATATGCTGACCGCGTTGCAAATGTTGCGCTGAATTAACGGGAAGGAGATAAAAACAAAATGACAACATGTTTTGAAAACAGGGAACTTTCCTGGCTTCGATTCAATGAAAGGGTCCTGGAGGAAGCTGAAGACACCCGGGTTCCGCTTTGTGAACGACTGTCGTTCCTTTCCATTTTTCAGTCGAATCTTGATGAGTTTTTCATGGTTCGCATTGGCTCTCTTCACGATCAGATGATGCTTGATCATGAGGCAAGGGAAAACAAGACAAATATGACTTCCGGTGAGCAGATCGATGCCTGTATGCTTCGTGTGCGTGAATTGTGCAAGCGCAGAGACAAGGTGTATGAAGGCCTGATGGAACGCCTGAAGGAGCAGGGGATTACGCTGGTTGACTTTCATTCCATTTCCAAGGAAAGCGAAAGTTACCTGGGCTCCATTTTCAGGACCAATTTTCTGCCGCTCTTATCCACATTCACCGTTGGCAAAAAGCAGTCTTTTCCTTTTCTCAACAATAAAGAAATCTATGCCATTGCGGTACTGAATACCAAAAACGGAAAAGAAAAAGAACGAATCGGCATCGTCCCCTGCAATGTTTCCACTTTCCCGCGGTTGATCGAGGTTCCGGAGAGAACAGGATGCTATATGCTGGCCGAAGAGCTGATTCTGCATTATATGCCGGACCTGTTTCCAAATTATAAAGTGGTTGGCAAAACACTGGCCAGAATCACGAGAAATGCAGATATAGACGCGGATGCCATTTATGATGAAGACCTGAATTACCGGGATCATATGGTGGAAGTCGTAAAACGCAGACGGCGGCTCTGTCCGGTTCGAATGGAACTGAGCCGTCAGATCGACGCCGGCATTGTTGCGAGACTTTGCGAAACGCTGCAGCTGGATATTGATCGTGTCTACGAATATGATTCTCCCCTTGACGTCTCATTCTTTGGGGAAATTCGGGATTCATTGAGAACGCATGCTGATCTTTTCTATGCGCCGCGTCATCCACAGGATACTCCGTACCTCGACGATAAACGCCCCGTGATGGACCAGATAGCTGAACATGATGTCCTTCTGCATTATCCCTATCAGAGCATAAGGCCATTTCTCCGGATGCTGTCTGAAGCAGCCAGAGACCCCAATGTCATTTCCATTCGCATGACACTGTATCGACTTGCACGAGACAGTAAAGTGGTTGAAGCGCTGGTAGAAGCTGCAGAAAACGGCAAACGTGTCGACGTTCTGGTTGAATTGAAAGCACGATTTGATGAAGAGAATAATATTGGGTGGTCACGCAGGCTGGAAAGCGCAGGATGTCATGTGATTTATGGAATTGAGCATATGAAAGTTCATTCCAAGCTTTGCCTGATTGCATTAAAGGATGAAAAACAGGGGATTCGCTATATCACGCAGATTGGAACAGGCAACTATAATGAGAAAACATCCAGACTGTATACAGATCTGTGTCTGATGACGGCGAATCAGGATATTGGGATGGATGCACTCGCTGTGTTCCAGGCACTTCTGCGCGGGGAAACAGTGGATCATATGCAGCATCTTCTTGTTGCACCTCATTGTCTGCAGGACAAGCTGATTGATATGATCAATGGGGAGATCGCCGTTGCGCGGGCTGGTGGGAAAGGCCTGATCCGCGTCAAAATCAATTCACTGTCAGATAAAGTCCTGATGGATAAACTGGTTGAAGCCAGTCAGGCCGGTGTGAAAATTGATATGATCGTGCGCGGCATTTGCTGCCTTAGAGCCGGTGTCAAAGGGTATACGGATAACATTCGCATTATGTCTGTTGTAGGCCGCTTTCTTGAGCACAGCAGAATTTATGCTTTTGGCACCGATGACAGAGTCAGGTGCTATATCGCCAGCGCGGACTGGATGACCCGAAATACGGTCAGGCGCGTTGAGGTAGCGACTCCGATCGAAGTCCCTGCATTGAAACAGCGGCTGATCTGGATCATGGACAAAATGTGGAAGGATAATTCCAGCGCACGCGATCAGCAGCCGGATGGCACATATGTCCGCCGCATGCCAGGGACAGAGCCTGTGGTCAATTGTCAGTCTCTGTTCTATGATGAAGCTTATCGAATGGCTGGAAAAAATGAAAGCAAGTAAGCAGAACGATCTCTGAAAGCAGTGTGAACCGGGAAGGATTGAAGGCCTTCCCGGCTTATCTAAAGCTGTTGACTTTAATCTGCTAAAGTGCTATAGTAGCAAAGTAATCTTCGAAACGATGAAATGGAGGATTTGGGTTATGAAGAAAATTGCAGTTATATTGATGGCTATGCTCATGGTTACCGTCTGTCTGTTTGCTCAGGCTGAAGAGAGCGATCTTGCTTATGTTCAGGGAAAAGGAAAGCTGGTCGTTGGTATTACCGACTTTGCTCCCATGGACTATAAAAATGAAGCCGGTGAATGGATCGGTTTCGATGCTGACCTTGCCAAAGCATTTGGTGAAAAGCTTGGCGTTGAAATCGAATTTGTTGAAATTGACTGGGATAATAAGATTCTCGAGTTGAACGGCAAAAGCATTGACTGTGTCTGGAATGGCATGACGCTCACGGATGAAGTTCTGTCTGCCATGGAATGCTCCAAGGCTTATGCAAACAATGCACAGGTGATTGTGATTCCGTCTGATAAAGTTGCTGACTTTGACAGCGTTGAGTCCATGGCGGCTCTGGCGTTTGCAGTTGAAGCCGGCAGCGCAGGTGCTGCAGAAGTCTCTGCTCTGGGATACAACATGACGGAAGTTTCCAGCCAGGCTGCTGCATTGATGGAAGTTTCAGCCGGCACGAGTGAAGCTGCTGTGATCGACGCGCTGATGGCTGCTGCCATGGTGGGCGAAGGTACCGGTTATGAGAATCTCACCTATACCTACGCGCTGAATTCTGAAGAATACGGCGTTGGATTCCGCAAAGGTTCAGATCTGGCCAATGCGCTGAATGAATATATGGCAGAGGCCTATGCTGATGGCACGATGATGGCAATTGCTGAAACTTATGGCGTCCAGGCTGCGATTATTGCTCAGTAACAAATTGACGCACTTCACGGGAGTTTCAGGGAAATCTGAGACTCCCTGTTTTTTGTGGATTTGTGCTGCGTTTGAAAGGATGAGTTTTCAACCATGGACCTGATACGGGAACAGATGGCAATCGTTATTCCTGCGCTTAATGCAGGTTTTTTGCAGACCATGCGTCTTTTCTTTGTGACGCTTTTAGGCGCTATACCGCTCGGACTGCTGATTTCACTTGGGTCCATGTCAAAAATCAAGCCTCTCAGAATGCTGGTGAAAGTGGTGGTCTGGGTTGTCCGCGGCTCGCCTTTGATGATTCAGCTCCTCATCATCTATTATTTTCCGGGACTTGTCTGGAAAACGCCGATTTGGGGTGGAGGCGAAAGCGGGAGGTTTTTTGCTGCATCCGTTGCGTTCATTTTCAATTATGCATGCTATTTTTCTGAAATCTATCGCGGTGGAATCCAGTCCATACCCATTGGCCAGGAAGAGGCAGGCCTTGTGCTCGGCATGACCCGGACTCAGATCTTTTTTAAAGTCAAACTGCTTCAGATGATCAAGGCGATTGTCCCTCCGATGTCCAATGAAATCATCACACTTGTCAAGGACACCTCGCTTTCACGGATCATTGCTTTGCAAGAGATCATTTGGGCCGGGCAGGCGTTTATGAAAGGGAGTCAGGGCATTTCCGGCGCAATCTGGCCACTATTTTTCACAGCGGTCTATTATCTCGCATGCAATGGTGTTCTGACGATTCTGCTGGGCAAGCTTGAGAAGAAATTATCCTACTTCAAATAAAAGGCGGTGCATAGGCAATGGGTGCAATCCTTGAAGTTGAACACATCAGAAAATCATTTGGTAACGCTGAAATCCTGAAAGACATTTCATTTACCATGAATAAAGGCTCGACTTTGTCCATTATCGGATCTTCAGGAAGCGGAAAAACAACGCTGCTGCGCTGCCTTAACTTTTTGGAGACCCCGGATGAAGGCGTCATCCGTGTCCAGGGGGAGACCATTTTCAATTCAAAAGATCATGCCGCCAGAAGTGAATCGGAAATCAGAAAAAGACGGCTGCATTTTGGCCTTGTTTTCCAGTCGTTCAACCTTTTTCCGCAATATACAGCTTTGCAGAATGTGATGCTGGCCGAAGAACTGCTTGCAAGAGAACGTGCAGATTATAAGGCCAGAAAAAAAGAACTGCATGGAGAAATTGAACAGCATGCAAGGGCATTGCTGAATCAGATGGGGCTGAGTGACCGGGAGGAAAATTATCCGCATCAGCTCTCTGGCGGACAGTGTCAGAGAGTGGCCATCGCACGTGCATTGGCGCTGAATCCCGATATTCTCTGCTTTGATGAGCCGACATCAGCCCTGGATCCGGAATTAACCGGAGAAGTGTTAAGGGTGATCCGGGAACTGGCTATGCGTGATACGACCATGATTATTGTCACGCATGAGATGGCATTCGCAAGGGATGTAGCGGATACCGTGATTTTTATGGATGACGGAAAAATCTGTGAACAGGGTGATCCGAAAGAAGTGTTTACGAATCCGAAGGAGCTTCGAACAAAACAATTTCTCTCAAGATATCGTGAAGGATAAACGCAGGTTTTATGAATACAAAAATGAGCAGGTTGCTGCCTGCTCATTTTGAATTGAAGTGATGGATGATACAATGCCTGGATTGTTTTGGTTGCCTTATGGATCCATCAGATCCACAAGAATACTGTTCTGAATATCCATTCCGCGTCGGGTCAGTCGGTAGGAACCATGGCTCCTCTCAATCAGGCCTTTCTGTATTTGCTGGCGCAAAGCAGGTCCTCGATACGCTTCAAGCGAAACACCGTGCATGGTATGAAATGCCTGCTCATTGACTCCGTCATTCATGCGAAGGCCAAGCATCAGTGTCTCAAACATCGCTTCCTCCTTTGAAATGAACTGGATCTCAGGAAGCAAATTGCCGGAAAGAACAGACTGATACTCTTCCAGTGTTGAAGGATTGGTTTTTCGAAGGTATGGATAGCCTGTACAGGGCAGCATGGATGATGCTGCCACGCCGATCCCGAGATAATACACCTGTCTCCAGTATCCAATGTTGTGCTGGCAGGCATAACCAGGCAGAGCAAAGTTGGATATTTCATACTGCTGAAAACCGGATTGATGCAGGATGCGAATGGCCGTATCATACATTTCCCGCTCATCGTTCTCATTGGGCAAAGTGAGCTTTCCAGTGTCAAGATCGCGCTTCAGGGGAGTACCATCTTCTGGAATCAGTCCATAGCAGCTGATATGGCGCGGCTTGAGTTCAAGTGCAGCATGGAGCGTTTCAACCCACATATCCAGATTCTGACCAGGAAGTCCGAACATCAGGTCCAGACTGATATTCTCAATGCCGTGATCTTTCGCCATGGAAACAGATTGCTGAACGTCCGAGAACTCATGAATTCTTCCAAGGATGCTCAGAAGAGACGATTGTTTTGCCTGCATTCCCATGGAAAGACGGTTGACGCCATTTTGTCTTGCAACGTCTAGCCACTGGGGAGTGAGCGTGCCTGGATTTGCCTCACAGGTCCATTCGCAGTCAGGCAGAATATGAAATCGCGCATGGATTCCCTGGAGCAGGCATTGAAATAGTTCCGCCGGAAGAATGGACGGCGTTCCACCGCCAATATAGATACTGGTGATATCCGGATTATGAAGAGATACAAGCTGCTGATCACATTCAAGGAGCAGAAGATCGACGTAGGAACGCATCCAATGTTCCTTGCCTGCAAATGAAGCAAAATCACAGTATGTACATTTGCGGACACAGAAAGGAATATGAATATACAGTTCCATCTCAGGTTTCATCCATTTTCAGTACGGCAAGGAAGGCTTCGGACGGAACCTGAACGGTACCGAACTGACGCATCTTTTTCTTGCCTTCCTTCTGCTTATCCAGAAGCTTTTTCTTTCTGGTAATGTCACCGCCATAGCATTTGGCCAGGACGTCTTTCCGCATGGCTTTGACGGTCTCACGTGCGATGATCTTTCCGCCGATCGCGGCCTGAATCGGGATTTCAAACTGCTGGCGCGGAATCACGTCTTTCAGCTTTTCACAGATATTCCGTCCTCTCGGATAGGCCCTGTCCTTAAAAACAATCTGGCTGAAGGCATCACAGAGTTCGCCATTGAGAAGAATATCAAGCTTCACCAGATCACTTTTGCGGTAATCCTTGAGTTCATAATCAAAGGAAGCATATCCACGGCTTCTGGATTTGACCTGATCAAAGAAATCATAAATGATTTCATTGAGCGGCATTTCATAATTGAGTTTGACGCGGCTTCCTTCATACTGCATATCGATAAATGTGCCGCGGCGGTCCTGACACAGATCCATCAGTGTGCCGATATATTCCTGAGGTGAATAGATTTCAGCAATCACATATGGTTCTTCCATGTAATCAATTTCTGTCACACTGGGCATCATCGTCGGATTATCAATGGAAAGCTCCGTGCCGTCCGTCTTTTGAATATGATAAATAACCCCCGGGATGGTTGTGACCAGATTCAGGTCGAATTCACGTTCGAGACGCTGGGTTATCACGTCCATGTGCAGAAGTCCAAGGAAACCACAGCGGAAGCCGTAACCAAGCGCAACAGATGTTTCAGGCTCAAACGTCAGAGCCGCATCGTTCATGCGAAGTTTCTCCAGTGCTTCCTTCAGGGCAGGGTAATCGGCACCATCTGCGGGATAAATACCGCAGAAGACCATGGGTGTGACCTGCTTATATCCGGGAAGGGGTTCTGAGGCTGGATTGGCACTGTCTGTTATGGTGTCGCCCACTCGGGTATCACGTACGTCTTTAATGGATGCGGCAACGTATCCGACATCACCGGGGAGCAGAGCATCACACGGAGAATAGCCAGGATTGAATGTGCCCACTTCAACAACATCGAACTCGCCGCCTGTCGCCATCAGACGCATGCGCATGCCAGGTCGAATCGAACCGTCCTTGATACGTACAAAACAAATGGCACCTTTGTAGTTGTCATAAAAGGCATCGAAAATCAGGGCTTTGAGAGGAAGCTCGGGATTTCCTTCAGGTGCAGGCACATGGGTCACAATGGCTTTGAGCACCTGATCAATGTTCTCACCCGTTTTGGCGGAAATGCAGGGGGCAAACGATGCATCCAGACCAATAACATCCTCAATATCTTTCCGGACCACTTCGGGCTGCGCACTCGGCAGGTCGATTTTATTGATCACAGGAATGATTTCCAGATTGTGGTCGAGTGCCATATAGCAGTTGGCCAGCGTCTGAGCTTCAATTCCCTGTGTTGCATCAACGACCAGAAGGGCGCCTTCACAGGCAGCCAGCGCACGGCTGACTTCATAGGTAAAGTCGACATGGCCGGGCGTATCGATCAGGTTGAGTTCGTAAGTTTCTCCGTCACTGGCAGTATAATTCATGCGGACGGCTTTGCTTTTGATGGTAATGCCGCGTTCGCGCTCCAGCTCCATGGAGTCGAGAATCTGTTCGACCATTTCCCGTTTGGCAAAAACGCCTGTTTTTTCAAGCAGGCGGTCAGCGAGGGTACTTTTACCATGATCAATATGGGCGATGATGCAGAAATTGCGAATCTTAGAAATGCGCTCAGCCATGCGTAAATAAGCCTCCCGAGTACAGATTGATTACTTGTGCTCTTTTTGCCCGATCTTGCGTTCCTTGCCATGAATGAGGCGGTCAACATTTGCATGATGCCGGAAGATGCACATGAGGGCTGTGACCCATGCCCACGCGATGATAAGCCAGCTGCCATTGGCATAATAGATCGTCACAATCAGGGCAAAGAGCGTTACAAAGACCATGGAGCCGAGGGAAATATAACGCCAGATTGCGATCACAGCGATGCAGGTGAGGATTGAAACGACACCGGCAATGGGAAAAGTCATCAGGGCAACGCCGCAGGAAGCAGCAACGCCCTTGCCGCCTTCCATTTTAAAGAAGATGGGCCAGTTGTGTCCAAGAATACAGGCAAGACCGGCAAGCATGGCTGCTTCAATGGTGCCAATGGTCCACCAGGCGATGCCGCAGGCGAGAACAGCCTTGGCAAAGTCTCCGAAGAGCGTAATAAGGCCCCACTTGGTGCCCATGGTTCTGAGCACATTGCTTGCACCGGTTGAACCACTGCCGACTTTATGCAGATCCGGTCCGTGAAACAGCTTGGAAACAACAATTCCAACCGATATAGAGCCAAGAAGATAGGCGACTACAGCAACGAGAATATAAGCGATGGCGGGACTCATGATTCTTCACGCTTCCTTTCCCGAATAATGAATCGGACAGGAGTACCGTTGAAATCAAAAGATTTGCGGAAATAGTTTTCAAGATAACGCTGATAGGAAAAATGCATCAGTTTTTCATCATTCACGAAAAAGATAAAGGTCGGGGGACAGACGGTCTGCTGGGTAACATAGTAAATCTTCAGGCGCCGTCCATTGCTGGCCGGAGGCTGGAAATCCGCAGTTGCATCATGCAGAATGTCATTCAGGATGCCCGTAGGCACACGTTTGCATGCCTGTGCCCAAACCTGATCCACCATATCCAACACAGTGTGTACGCGCTGACCCGTTTTGGCTGACAGGAAAAGGACCGGAGCATAGTCCATGAATTTCAGCCCTTCGAGGACCTTTTTCCGGAAGGATTCCATGGTGTTGGTATCTTTTTCAATCAGATCCCATTTGTTGACAACCACAACAGCCGCTTTGCCTTCATCATGGATGATGCCTGCAATCTTTGTATCCTGTTCCGTGACACCTTCCTGTGCATCCAAAAGAAGGAGTGCGACATCACACCGCTCGATTGCAGCAATCGACCGCAGCACAGAATATCTTTCAAGACTCGCATCCTCAATCACGGATTTCCGGCGGATGCCGGCTGTATCGATGATATTATAGGTCGTTCCATCCGGCGCGTGGAATTCCGTATCAATCGCATCGCGTGTTGTGCCGGCAATATCGGACACCATCGTCCGTTCCTGACCAAGAATCTTATTGACCAGAGATGATTTTCCGACATTCGGCCGGCCGACAACCGCCAGCTGAATCACATGATGCTCATCATCTTCCTCATCGGAGACCGGTTTGAGGTATGAACAGATGGCTTCGAGGACATCGCCAAGTCCCATCATGTTGACAGCACTCAGGGCGAGGGGGTCCCCCAGACCGAGTTCATAAAACTCATAGATCTGGTCATTGAATTTAATATCATCGATCTTGTTGACACACAGAACCACGGGCTTTTTTGTGCGGCGGAGAATCGTTGCAACCTCCCGATCATCATCGGTAAGGCCCTGTTTTCCGTCACAGAAAAAACAGATTACATCTGCGGTATCGATGGCAATCTCGGCCTGATGCCGCATCTGTGAAAGAAGCACATCATCCGAATGCATGTCGATGCCGCCGGTGTCAATCATGGTAAAACGGTAGTTCTGCCATTCCACGTCACAGTAGATCCGGTCGCGGGTCACGCCGGGCGTATCTTCCACAATGCTGATGCGCTTTCCGGCAATTTTGTTAAAGAATGTTGATTTACCGACATTCGGTCGGCCAACGACAGCTACAATGGGCTTTGCCATGTTTTACAATTCCTCCGAGTTATTTGTGTTTTCATCCAGCCCGCTGATGGCACGCCAGAATGCTTCACCTGTGTTTTCAACAATGCGAAGGGGAGCGGGCAGCAGGGAACGGACTTCCTCGACGGACATGTCATCCAGGAAAAGGTCCCCTTCATTGCGAATCATGTTGCGGCAGATCAGGAAAGCATCACAGTTCTCTGTTTTCAGCTGATCCACAAGATCCCGGCCTGTAATCAGTCCTGTGACGGTCACGGTTTCACCGAAAAAGTGGTTTATAATCGCTTTGACACGTACATGTGTTCCTTTTGGCTGATATGTATCACACCAGCGCTGCATGTTTTCAGCAATGCTTGTGCCGCAGGCAATGATCAGATGCCGCTCCGGCGTGGATTCAACAGGTTCATCCTGAGCAGCGTATGCCAGGTCTGTTTCAAACATCCTGAGCATACCGACACCATTCTCGATTTGCGGATAATCTTCATATTCTTCATCGTCGGGAAGAGGAAGCCCGCTGAGACAGTAGAACTCATCTGCCGGATACACGAAACGTGTTCCCAGGGAATGAAGACATTCTTTCTGCCATACAAGCGCCTGCTGAATCAGATGTGCCGCCGTTTCTTTTCGGTATGGATCAATTTTGGGCAACCCATCACGGAAACGAGTCAGTCCGATGGGAACAAGCGCTACAGACTGGGCATACGGCCATAATGATTTCAGGTCAGCGATGGTTCTTTCCAGAACGGCGCCGTCATTCCAACCGGGACAGAGCACAACCTGACAATGAAAGCGTAGTCCGGCATCTTTCAGCTGTCTGAGACGATCCATGACCTCCGCAGCATGCGGATTCCGCATCATGGCAACACGCACATCAGGATCCGTTGTATGAACAGAGATGTACAGGGGAGATACACGTCTTCTGATGATACGGTTAAATTCCTGGTCGGAAATATTGGTCATGGTGATGTAATTGCCCATCATCAGGGAAAGACGCCAGTCATCATCTTTGACATAGAGCGTTTTTCTCATGCCCGGAGGCATCTGATCTATAAAGCAGAAGATGCAGTGATTGGTGCAGGGTCTCGGCGCAGAAACGATGCTCTGATCCAGCGTGATTCCCAGCGGTTCCCAGTCGTGTTTTCGGACATGCACGACTTTCTTTACACCGTCTTTTGTCACGATCTCCATATCAAAACGGCTGGATGCAGTCAGAGCCTGATAGTCAATCTGATCGATCACAGGCTCGCCAGCGATCGTATGCATTTCATCCCCGGCCTGAAGGCCCAGACGTTGGGCGATGGAGTTGGGCTGAACATGTGTGATTTTACTGGGCATACTCCATCATCCTTTCTTTGGGGCAAATGAAATGCATACATCCCCTTATGCATTATCCGACAAGCATCTGAAAATGTCAATTCCGTTTCAGTTTCTATAGGGGCTAAGTTTAGGGTTCAACAAAAGTAAAGAGCACTTTGGCCCCAGACGGACGGAAAAACATGTGTACCTGAGACGCTCTTCGAGTGTGATCATCGAAGAGTTGATGGTTGCATGAAAGGCAGTCCACTGCTAAAATAGTGCAGGGACGAAAAGGACTGTTTTCGATCAATGATCTCTTGATTCAGTACCCAACCGGAGGCATGATCATGCGTAAAAGGTTATTTCTGATCTGTGCGTTTCTGCTGATGTTTTTGTTTTCAGCAAAGGCTGAAACTCTTTTGTTCAATGGGGCAGAATATGATACCGAAGCAGAAAACATTGATATGGGTGATACAAAAATACAGGATCTGCAGGTGTTCTATCATTTTCTGGAGCAGTTTCCAAATTTGAAAAAAGTCGACATGTTCAACACGCCTGTCCGCAGATCCCAGATTGAGACCATGACTGCAAAGTTTCCGGAAGTTGAATTTGGATGGACCATGCAGTTCGCTGAACATACAGTCAGAACCGATGTGACAGCCTACTCAACTCTGCACTGGTCGAAGGATCAGAAGCATGGCAATGCAGATATTTCACTGGTTCGATACTGCAAAAATCTGAAGGCTTTGGATATTGGACATAATGCGGTCACAGATCTTTCCTTTCTGTATGATCTTCCAGATCTCAGGGTGCTGATCATCGCATGCAACCGGGTGAAGGACATTACGCCGATTGGCAGTCTGAAGCGCCTGGAATATCTTGAACTGTTCACCAATGAGATTGAAGATATCACACCTCTGACAGGATTGACCAATCTGATGGATCTGAATATCGCATTTAATTATATCCAGGATATCAGTCCGATTCTGACGCTGAAAAACCTGAAGCGTTTGTGGTCAGGCAGATGTGTGAACAGGGGAACGAATATTTCACTGTCTAATAAGCAGATGAGTCAGATCCGGGAAGCCATTCCCGGAATTCGAGAAATCAATAACCTCACCCATCCTACGGGAGGCACATGGAGGGAGCATCCCCATTTTGATGTGATTCACCGGATGTTCCGAAGCGGTGTTTATGAACCGTTTGCCGATTCATTCCAGGTGGACGAGGAAACCGGAACGATCAGTGTTTCCCTGGGAGAAGAACAGGAAGAAGAAACGCAGCAGAAGGCACCCGAAGCATTCATTACCATTGTGCAGCAGGCTGAAAAAGAGGGACTCATCCCGCTCAGCGCGCCGGAGATTACCAAAAGAAAACGCTGAGCAATCCAAAAAAAGAAGAAGCGCCGGATTATGACGCTTCTTCTTTTTTTGCTTTATGCACGTCTGGCACAACGTCTTTTCATGGAATAAATTTCTGCGAAGGACATGACAGCAAGAGCGACCATCATCAATGTATAACACATGAAGTCGGAGATGTTGAATTTATCCAGGGCAAACTCTACAAATACAACCAGGCCGATCGATGCAATGACAGCAGCTACAGGCCAGTACCGCATTGGAAAAGAAAGCTTTTGAGGTGCTTTCCTGCAGCAGATGCAGACAAGCAGAAGAATCAGCAAGCCGCAGAACAGCTGCTCGATTCGCACAAATCCCCATTTCATGCATCTTGCACGAAGGCTTTCACAGAAGACCTGAGGAATGGCCAGGAAGAACGCGGTCAGTTCAAAACGAATGCCGGGAACATTCGGAAGCCGGATCAGAAAGAATACGATCGCACAGATCAGCGCAAGGAGGGCTTCCAGGAGAAATACGGAAGCGAACCATTCACCGTACTCATTCTGAACTGCAAAGGGGAATCTGGCCAGCGGGGACTGTTCTGAAAGAAGGTCACCGACGCCCAGGCGATTCAGGTACAATTCGCCGAAGCGGATGCCGCACAAAAGAATCGCGCCGCAGGGGGCATAGAGATCCAGATATGGCAGTGCTTTGTGCTTACCTATCCGGCAGGCCGTCAGGATGCCTGTGCATACGCCCAGTGCACCGCCGAACACACTGAATTCACTGGCGTTGAGCCGAAGAAAATTGTCTTCAAACCAGTATTCGTCCAGCATGGAAAAATCAAGAAAGCACAGAACGTAAACAATCTTTGCGAACAGCGCGCCAAAGATCAGAGCCAGTGGAATGGAAAGAACTGCCGCGGATGCAGACAGTTCTTTTCGCCTGACCTGTAAAAGAAACAGAGCAAAGCTGATGACGCATGAGCACAAAAGCACGATGCCATAAGAAGTCATAGATATGTGTCCTTTCCGCGAATTGCAGATATCATTCCGGTTTATACGCAGAGGCGAAATAAATGATGTCCGCGATGTCGCGCGTATGCGGGTTGTCGATGTCGTTCAGTTTCTGATTTTTAAAGATCAGCATGGTTGAATCGCCGCCATCCAGGTTATAGGCCGTATACGCTCCCTTCTCCTGGCAGAAAAGGGCAAACTGCTTGAGCGTCATACCGGCCGACCCACGCTTGGGAGATTCGCAGCAGATGATTTTATAATGCAGCTTTCCGATCTGTGCAATGGCCATTCTCTGAGAGGGCATATCGAATGCCATATCGGTATACCGGAATTCTGTTCCAAGAATCCCTTTTTCTACGAGAACCGGACCAAAGAAGAATGCATTGATGACTTTCTTACCGTTGATTGTATCTTTGCATTCGTTGCGGTTTGCTTTGCGCACAATATGGAAATCGCCGTCCTCATCAACCAGCAGTACATCACGGCCACCGGTTGTTCTGTCGAGATACAGGCGGCCCTGACGCATAATGTAACCACGGCCGGTGTAACAGAAATAATCTCCATCAATGGCAACAACGGCATTGACCCGGCGGGCGATCGCTGTTCCGGGCATGGTCATGTTCGAATCAAAACCGTCTGCCGACGCCGTTCGAAGCTGAGAGGCATCAGCGATACGAACTTCACAGATCCAGAATGTGCAATCCTGCTCTCTGCCGCGTTCGATTTTCACATGAATGGTTGGATCCTCATATTCATAATCTGTGACATAACCGTCTGACTGGGGAACCATGCCGGCAGTAAAATCGATGGGCAGCGTATAATGGGTTTCGCTTTCAGCAAGCGGGGCAAGCGTGACCTCAGGCTGATAAACAGGAACAGGATTGAGCGTTTCGACTGGAATGACTGAAGCCCCCGATGCATTGGACTGATCTGTGACAGAGAGAGAGATCACAGTTGGTGTCTGCTTGGAGATTGCAGGAGCTGTGATTGCCGGTACTGTAACAGAAACGACATCCTCAGGATCATCCGTTTCAACAGATACCACTTCAATGTCGGGTGACGGAGTCGAAACAGCAGTCGGCGCAGGCGTGGGAGAAATGATGGTGAAGTTGGCTTCCGCTGTTGACACAAGTGGCAGCGTCAACAATGCTGAGCACAGACCAGACAGAAACCATTTGCGAAAATACGCCATGATACAACCTCCATCAAAAAACACAGATCACTCAGGATTATAGCATAATCATCATGGAATGACAAACGGACTACGAATATAAAAGACCGGAGTCTGTCTAAACAGGGAGAGTTCTCTGCCTGCATCATGCAAATTGCTTCCTTTCAATGGTTCATATGTGATATCATTTCAGCAGTAGCCCTGATTCCGGTTACTGCTTTTTTCCAGAAAATACGCAAGGATTGGAGTGGATCAAGATGCAAACAGAAAGACTTCTGCAGTATGCAGACCTCCTCGCAGATGTCGGGCTCAATATTCAGCCTGGACAGGAAGTGATCATTGTTGCGGGGCTGGACCAGCCTGAGTTTGTTTATATGACCGTTGAGGCCTGTTACAGGCACGGTGCCAAACGGGTCACTGTCGAATGGAGAAGCCAGGAGACCGCAAAGCTCGATGCAGCTTTTCAGACACTGGAGACCATGTCCGAATTTACACCGGTTGATGAAGCAAAACTGAAATATCGCTCGGACATTATTCCCTGCAGACTGTTCCTGGATTCGGAGGATCCGGATGCGATGGCCGGTGTAGACCAGGAAAAAATGGCAAAAGCACGTCAGGCAAGATATCCTCATATGAAACCGTATCTGGATGCTCTTGAGAATAAGGACCAGTGGTGCATTGCTGCTGTTCCCGGAAAGAAATGGGCGAAAAAGCTCTTTCCTGATAGTTCGGACAGTGAAGCCATTGAAAAACTGTGGGAAGCCATCCTGTTTACAAGCCGGGTTACGGATGCTCCTGTCCAGGAATGGCATGCGCACAACCGTGATCTAGAAGAGCGTTGCGCCTATCTGAACAAACTTGGAATTTGTCAACTGCATTATACTTCTTCCAATGGAACGGACCTTTGGGTTGGCATGATCCCGCAGGCCGAGTTTAAAGGCGGAGGGGAAAAGAGCCTGCAGGGCATATTCTTTAATCCGAATATCCCCACAGAAGAATGCTTTATTTCCCCGGATAAGAGTACCGCGAACGGTATCGTCTATGCTTCCAAACCTTTGAGCTATGAATCCCAGCTGATCGATGGCTTCTGGATCCGATTTGAGAATGGACGGGCCGTGGAATGGCATGCAGAAAGGAATGAGGCGCTGCTTTCCAAAATGATCCAGATGGATGAAGGCAGTGCTTTTCTTGGGGAGTGTGCCCTCGTTCCGTACGATTCACCCATTCAGAAGTCTGGTCTTCTCTTCTATAATACATTGTTTGATGAAAACGCGGCGTGCCATCTTGCACTGGGAAGAGGTTTTGCAGATACCATTCGTGGGTTTGAGCACATGACACTGGAGGATTGCAGGAAACTGGGCATCAATGATTCCATGATCCATGTCGACTTTATGATTGGCACTGAAGACCTGTCGATTGATGCAGCATGCGCTGACGGGAACATTGTCCCCATCTTCAGAAATGGCAACTGGGCATTTTAAATGAAATCTCCATGCCGCTTATACGAAAAAACTCCGCGCTTTTTTCGCGGAGTATTTTTCGTGCAAAACCATCCTGCAGAAGCATTCTGAAGAGGAAGCACATCAGGGCATATCGGACAGAATGGCATCGAGTTCATCGAGTCTGTCCGTGCTGGTTGCCCAGGATGTACACAGGCGGATCGCTGTATGTTCTGCATCAACGGGTTCCCAAGTGGAGTAAATCAGATGTTTCGAAAGATATTCGAGCTGGCTGTTGGTCATGACGACAAACTGCTGGTTGGTATCTGTCTCAAGGAAGAAGGGAATATTGTGGCGATACAGGATCTCCTTGAGCTGATCAGCCATCTCAATGGCGTGAAGTGATATGGAGTCATACAGTCCATCGGTAAAGAGTGTATCGAACTGAATGCCGAGAAGACGGCCTTTTGCGAGCATGGCGCCATGCTGCTTGACCATGGTGATGAAATGGGCAGGTTCTGCAGCAGCCTGGAAGACGACTGCTTCACCGCACAGCGCGCCAACCTTGGTCCCGCCAATGTAAAAGACATCACACAGTCTTGCAATATCTTTCAGGGTAACGTCTGTTTTTCTGCTCATCAGCCCATAGCCGAGACGTGCGCCATCGAGAAAGAGCGGGATATGGAAATGACGGCATACCTCTGAAAGGTCCGTCAGCTCCTGAAGGGAATAAAGTGTTCCGTATTCAGTGGGGTGTGAAATATACACCATTCCGGGAAAAACCATATGCTCATGATTGGAATCAGCATAAAAGGCATTGAGATAGGATTCAACCTGAGCTGCGGTGATTTTTCCATCCCGGCCGTCAAGCGTCATGGCTTTGTGGCCTGTATATTCGACAGCACCTGATTCGTGAACAGCAATATGCCCTGTATGCGCACAAAGCACGCCTTCATAGGGGCGGAGCATTGTCGCTATGACTGTTTCATTGGTCTGGGTGCCTCCGACCAGAAAATAGACGTGGGAATCAGGGGCATCACATGCGGCCAGGATTTTCTCTGCGGCCTGCATGCAGTAATGATCACCTTCGTATCCGGGAAGCTGTTCCATATTGGTTCTTACGAGCGCCTCGAGGATTTTGGGGTGGGCTCCTTCTACATAATCACTAGACAGATTCAGCATGACAAAACCTCCTATTTTCTGTTCTTTCGGGATGGAATAAAGCC
>R21__coassemble_1220_pt1 | contig 18069 bp, 18 predicted proteins | sample R21__metabat2_high_PE_034 | metagenome-assembled genome bin R21 | reverse complement strand
TCACGACGTTCGGTGCCTTCGTCGAGCTCGAGCCCGGCCTTGACGGTCTGGTGCTCATTTCTCAGTGCGCTCTGACCAAGATTGCCAAGGTTGAAGATGCCGTGACCGTCGGCGAAACCCGCCGCGTCAAGGTCCTCAATGTGGATACCGAAGCGAAGAGAATTTCTCTGAGCATCCGTCAGGTTCTGGAAGAAGAAGCTGAAGAAGTCAGCACGGATGACCTTGCTTTTGACGAGGATCAGCCTGTTGCTTCTGTCGACACTGAGGCTCCTGCAGAGGAGACGGCTCCTGAAGCCTGATTGACAGATCATCTCATATGAAAAAAGTGGCGTAATGCCACTTTTTTCATATGATCGGCCTGAAAAACAAAACCGGTGAAGACGGAACCGCGTTGTCTGGAGGACACTATGAGCAAGTGCATTATCATTGGCTCCATCTATCAAGGCGAAGAAAGGGATTTCCTGGAGAAGAAACCAGGCGATCTGCTGCTGTGTGCGGATGCCGGACTGGAAAAGGCATTGGAGCACGGTTTTTCTCCCGATCTTGTGATCGGTGATTTTGACTCCATGCCTGAGCCGAAGCATCTGTCCATTCCGGTTCAAGTGCTCCCGGTGAAAAAGGATGATACAGATACAGCACTGTGTATTCGGGCGGGCAGAGAACGAGGATACAGTGAATTCCGAATCGGCGGGGGCCTGGGCGGACGCTTCGACCATACACTGGCCAACCTTCAGTGCCTTGCAGACTGCGCTGCGCGGGGAGAGCAGGCGTGGCTTGTGGACCGGAACAACCGTCTGACCGTCCTGAGGGCGGGGGATTACAGCTTTGAAAGAATGGAGAACCGAAAAGTTTCCCTCTTTGCATTTACGGAGCGGGTTGAAGGGATTACCCTCAGAGGGACGGAATGGGAACTGAATGATGCAGAACTGACACAGACCTATCCTCTGGGATGCAGTAACTGGTTTAAAGAAGACCGTTTTAACCTGAGCTTCAGGAAGGGGCTTCTGGTTGTCGCTTTTTGCGGTGATTAAAGCAGAGAACATGTGCAATATCATATTCTGTTTTGCTTGTTCTGGCTGTGAAAATCTGTTACAATGTCCGCACTCTGCAGGAAAGAGGGATGCTGAGGATGATTCAGATCAATGAATTGATTCGTGAAGGTGTAACAAAACGGATTTATGCAACATCGGATCCGGACAAGGCTGTTGTCTTCTTTAAGGATGAAGCCATGGCGTACCATGGCCTGAAGAGAGGCAGAATTCTTGGAAAGGGCGAAGTGAACAATGAAGTCTGCAAAACCTTTTTCGGTCTGCTTTCGGAACATCATATACCCAACCATTTCCTTGAGCAGTTGGATGCACGGCAGAGCCTGATCTGGCGGTGCGAAATGATCCCGATCAGCGTGAAGGTTCGCAACCGTGTTGCAGGAACGCTTGTGCAGCGCACAGGACTCCCGCTCGGCATGAAAATGTCTCCGCCTGTGATCGAGTTTTTCTACAAGAATGAAGAACTTGAGAATCCGCTCATCAATATTTCGCATATTCTTGCGATGAAACTGGCCACCCGAGAAGAAATGGATTACATCACGGATGTGTCCCTTCAGATTAATCAGCTGATCTCGGCATACATGCGTGAAGTCGACATTGAACTGATCGATTTTACCCTGGAGTTTGGCCGCTTCAAGGGGAGCGTGCTGGTTGCCGATGAAATCTCGCCGGACGTCGCACGCTTCTGGGATGCAAAGACCCATGAGCCGCTGGATATTGACCGCTTTCGCAGGGATATGGGGAACGCCGAACAGGCGTATCAGGAACTGCTGCACCGCATGATGGGGTTAGAGTGAAGGGATAAGAAAACGAAAACCTGAGTCTAGTCTTTTGGAGGACCATTCATGAGAAAAACAGGACGTTTCCTGAGCCGGATTCTCTTGATCTGCGTGCTGCTGTCCCTTTTTGCCGGGACTGCCGGTGCTGATACTCCCTTTCCTGAACTGAATGCGGACGGCTTCCTTGACGAGGGGGAGTTTGTCAGCTATGACAGTGAAAACGGGATATGGCGCTATGCTTCTGAGACCCTGCGGGTCGAGATCCAGCGCTTCACTTCGAAAAAACCCAAGCGAATCTGGTATGAAGCTGAGATCTTTTCCGCCGATGGAGAAATCTTTCGGGCAATTCCCAATGATGAAAACAAGCGGATGACGAGCCTGGCCTATCCTTACCGCATTGCTAGAAAGAATCAGACGGTGTTTGCGATCAATGGCGATTTTTCACATCTTCGCATTTCGAAGAAGGCCAAGCCGGGAATCCTGGTTCGAAACGGTGAAATCGTATCGGACAGAACCGGCCCGAGAAACCGATCCCAGTTTCCAAACCTGGACACAATGGCAATTCTCCCCGATGGGGATATGAAAGTATTCTGGTCGGATGAACTGGAGCCGGAAGCCTATCTTGAGATGGGTGCTGTGGATGTGATTTCATTCGGCCCCCTGCTGATCCGTGACGGCGAGCTGAATACAAAAGCGCTGAAGAAGTATGGAACCGGCAGTGCCCAGAGAACAGCGATCGGCATGGTGGAGAAAGGGCATTACATTGCCATCATGGTGGAAGGCAGACACAAGCAGAGCATCGGATCTTCCATTGCCTTTACGGCTGAGCGCCTGAAGGAAAGGGGATGCACCGAGGCGATCAACCTGGATGGGGGACAGTCGTCATCGATGGTCTTTATGGGATATCAGATCTGCAAGGTCGTCAATACATCGGGACGTACAGCCAGTGCAAGGCGCGCTGCTGAGATTCTCGGGATCGGAACATCGCCGCTTGTTGCAGCAGACGAGGAACCGATGAGCGGACCCAAAACCGAGGGTGCCTTCACGAAATAAGGCCGAAGAGACATTTTTCCGAACATTTTTTGATTCTTTTTGATATTTTAAGAATTTCCCTCATGCAATCGCATTGCATGGATTGATAAAATGTGTTATCATGCCGTAGTATGCCGCAAATCATTAAATGGACGGCGTCCCCGGTCATTCGGGAAATCACAGGAGGGGCTATTGATGAGCTATACCTTTGAAAAAACCAACAGCTATACGGGCGTTCTGCATTTTGAAATTCCCGCCGAAACAATTGAGGAAGAAGCACGCAAGGCGTATTATGCAGACCGTGCAAAATATCCGATTCCCGGCTTCCGCCGCGGCAAGGCTCCTCGAAAAGTCATCGAGCAGTATTTTGGTCAGGTGTTTACAGATAAAGCCATCGACGAACTGATGAACAGCAGTTTCAAGCAGGCCCTGGATGAGGGTGCTCCGAACCCTGTCACCCAGCCCGCTGCAAAGAATCTGAACATCGGCGAAGACGGAAAAGCAACCTTTGATATTGAATATCAGGTTCTTCCGGATGTTGAACTGGGCGATTACATGGGTCTGACCGTGGAGGTCAATGAAGAAACGCTGACGGATGATGCCGTTGAGAATGCAATCCAGCGTGAAATCACCAGAAACACCCGCTATGTGCCGGTCACTGACCGTCCGATCAAGATGGATGACCGTGTCCGCTTCGACTATGCAGGCACCATCGACGGTGTGGCCTTCGAGGGTGGTTCTCAGGAGAATGCAACCCTGGATATCGGCAGCGGCAAGTTCATTCCCGGCTTTGAAGAAGGCCTCGTAGGACTTTCCGTGGATGAAGAGAAAGATCTGGAACTGACTTTCCCTGAACAGTACAAGAAGGAACTGGCCGGCAAGCCTGTCGTCTTCCATGTGAAGATCCACGAAATCAGCCAGCCTGAAGTACCGGAACTCAATGATGAGTTCGTTGCTGACATCAGCGAATTCTCCACTGTCGACGAATATCGCGCCGATATCCGCAAGAAGCTGCAGGCTGATATCGATACCCGCAACGAAGAAGCACGTATGGATGCTGTGACCGGTGCGGCCATCGAGAATGCCAAGGTTGAGATTTCTCCTGAACTCCTCAACGGCGAAGTTGAGAACATGCTCCAGGATTACGACATGAACCTGCGCAGACAGGGTATGTCTCTGGACGATTACATGAAGGCGACCGGCATGAACCGTCAGACCTTCATCGATCTGCAGGTCAAGCCCGCTGCTCGTATGCAGCTGACCTCCCGTCTGGTTATGGATGCCATCGTTGAGAAGGAACAGGTTGAGTGCACCGATGAAATGTATGAAGAGCAGCTTGAAAAGGCTGCCAAGAGCTACGGCATGACGGCTGACGCTCTGAAGAAGGCACTCAACGGAACGAACAACGAGAGCATCCGCCATGATGCCAAGATCACCGCTGTTGTGAAAAAGATGGTGGAATCCGCTAATTTTACTGTCGTCACTGACGAGAAGACGGATGATGCCGAGAATCAGGCAGAAACTGAAACAACCGAAAACAAGGAGAATGATCAGGAATAATTCCTGGTGCGGCGGCGGGCATGATTGTCTGACCGCCATTCTCATACAATAGAAGAATGAAAGGAAAAAAGGTATGCCGCTGATTCCTTATGTTGTGGAGCAGACCAATCGCGGTGAACGCTCCTATGATATTTATTCCCGTTTGCTGAAAGACCGTATTGTCTTTTTATCGGGCGAGATTGATGACAGTGTCGCGGACACTGTGGTTGCGCAGCTTCTTTTCCTGGAAATGGAAGACCCCGATGCCGATATCAGCCTGTATATCAACAGCCCCGGCGGATCGGTGACTGCCGGCATGGCCATTTATGACACCATGCAGTATATCAAGCCCCAGGTTCGCACGGTCTGCATCGGCATGGCGGCTTCCATGGGCGCCTTCCTTCTGATGGCAGGGGAAAAGGGCAAACGTCTTGCGCTTCCGAATGCTGAAGTGATGATCCATCAGCCGCTGGGCGGTGCACAGGGTCAGGCGACTGACGTGGCGATCCATGCGGAATGGCTGATGCGGACCAAGAAGAAAATGATCCACATGATGGCTGAAATGACAGGCCAGGATGAGGAAAAAGTCACCCAGGACTGTGAGCGCGACTATTTCATGACTGCACAGGAAGCTCTGGATTATCATATTATTGATGAAATCTATCAGCCGCGTGCAAAGGAAAACAAATAAGCAGTTGGGGAAAGGGTATAAACATGGCAAGAGACGATTCCTCCCGTGTGATACACCGCTGTTCATTCTGCGGAAAACCGCAGTCAGCGGTCAAACACCTGGTCGCAGGGCCGAATGTGTTTATCTGTGATGAATGCATTGAGCTCTGTCAGGATATTATGAATGAAGACGAGCCGCAGGAAGAAAAAGGCAAAGAAAAACGCAAAAAGCTGTATACGCCTGTTGAAATGAAGGCCATGCTGGACGAATATGTGGTCGGTCAGGAACAGGCCAAGCGTGCGCTGTGCGTTGCAGTCTACAATCATTATAAGCGTATTGGACAGAACAAGCAGGACAAGGATGTGGAACTGCAGAAGTCCAATATCCTGATGATCGGTCCGACCGGCTCGGGGAAAACCTATCTTGCGCAGAATCTTGCCCGTATGCTGGACGTTCCGTTTGCAATTGCGGATGCAACCAGTCTGACAGAAGCAGGATACGTCGGTGAAGACGTTGAAAATGTTCTTCTGAGACTGATTCAGGCAGCGAATCTGGATGTGGAAAAAGCACAGAAGGGCATTATCTATATCGATGAAATCGACAAGATTGCCCGCAAGTCCGAGAACCCGTCCATCACAAGAGACGTCAGCGGTGAGGGCGTCCAGCAGGCCCTGTTGAAAATTGTGGAAGGAACCATTGCACAGGTTCCGCCGCAGGGTGGACGCAAGCATCCGCAGCAGGAAACCATTCCGATTGATACAAAGGATATTCTGTTTATCTGCGGCGGTGCGTTTGACGGCCTGGTTCCGATTATTGAGAACCGCATCGGCAAGAAAATGCTTGGTTTTGGGGCGGAACTTCAGAGCGTGGACAGCCAGGATATTTCCAAGGCACTGCATGCCCTGGAACCGCAGGACCTGACACGCTTCGGCCTGATCCCTGAACTGGTGGGACGTCTTCCCGTCACAGTGGCCCTTGATCCGCTGGATGAGGATGCGCTGGCCAGAATCATGACTGAACCGAAGAATGCGCTCTGCAGACAGTATCAGAAACTGCTGGAGATGGACGGCATCGATCTGCAGTTTACAAAAGAAGCCGTCCGCGAAATCGCGAAACAGGCCATCACCCGGAAAACCGGTGCCCGCGGTCTGCGTGCGATCATCGAACATGTTATGCTCGATACCATGTTTGAGCTGCCCGGCCACAAGGATGTCAAGACATGCATTGTGGATGAAAATGCAGTAAAACCTGGCGGGAAGCCGGTGCTGATGGGCGAAAAGGGTCAGCTGAAAATCGAAGCATAAGAGACAAAAAGAGGAGATCTGCAAAACCAGGCAGATCTCCTCTTTCAGTATCGGGAAGGATCAGTCGGAAACGGGTAATAACCGTGTTACGGGTTGAGATGAATGCCAAACTCTTCCGGCTGAAAACGCGGGCAGACGTTTTCTTTTGTGACGATTACGGATGCGGCAAGCCGTGAGCCGATATTGCATGCCTCAGCCAGCGTTTTTCCATAGGTCAGGCCCAGGGTCACTCCGGCAAAGAATGAATCGCCCGCACCGGTTGTGTCAATGACATCCACGGAGATGGGAGGACAGATGCCGCTGTTTCCCTCGACATCAGCCCAGACAGCGCCCTGCGGCCCCATGGTGATCACCATTTTTTCGATCTTTGCTCTGGGGACTTTCTCCGCAAGTTCCTTCTGCATTTCTTTCGCGGTCAGCTTTTCATAATCCTCGGAGAAGAAGATACCGGCCTCCTGCTGGTTGCATACAAAACAGCCGGTGCGCATGATGAGGTCGCGCCGCTCCACAGCAATCGATATATTGGAGACGACAGCATAGACCTTCTTCTGATAGAGTTTTGCAAGCCGGAAGGTCTCTTTGAGAATATCCGTCTGCATATCAATTTCCACGGCAATGGAGTCGGCGTTGCGGAAGATTTCATCGCCATGTTCGTGAAGGATATCCAGAATACCGCTCAGATCGGGGCGTTTGGATATGGAGGAAACCACATCACCGGCATTGTCAAAAATAGCCAGCCATGTGCCGAGACCGTCCTCCACTTTCCGGATATACTGGGTATTCACTTTATGGTTATTGAGCTTATCGATGATGTCCTGTCCCAGTCCGGAATGATCAACGACGGAAACAAACGTAGGACGCAGTTCCACGTTGGCGATATCTTCAGCAATGTTTCGGCAGACACCGCCATGCACGGTAACAACCCGGCCGACGTTCCGTCCGGCAGGTATGAACTGGGACAGCGGATATCCTTTGATATCCATGAATGTGGATCCGATGATGACAATACCCATGGAATCAACCTTTCCGTGCAGCAGGAAAATGGAAACAGAAAATGCCGGCGTGCCGTTTGCAGAGCTGTTGGTAAAAAGGAATGGTCCTGATTCGATTGAATCAGGACCATTCAGGTGTCGAAGTGCCGGGATTCGAACCCGGGGCCTTTTGGTCCCGAACCAAACGCGCTACCAAACTGCGCTACACCTCGCCAAGCCGATAATGGGACTCGGACCCATGACCTGCTGATTACGAATCAGCCGCTCTACCAGCTGAGCTATATCGGCACGCCAGCAAACGGGATTATAGCAGAGGTTCTTTTTTTTGTCCAGTAGTTTTTTCAATGTTTGCTGGAAAGGAAAAGAAATGCAGTGTTCCAAAGGCAAAGCCGGGTGCCAGAGTCCTGGAAATCGTTGTACTGCAAGGCATTTGGGAGATGAGGAGAGGAAGCATAAAGAGGAAAAGAGCAAAGCAGCGAAGGGAAAAAAGGGAAGAGATCCAGAAAGATGGAAAAAATGTGCGATGAAAAAGAGAAAAAGATTGGCTGCTTCTACCGGAAAAGAACAAAACCAAGTCATGAAAAAAGCAATCCATATGCAGGATTCGGATTATTCCCGTCGTAGTAGTTGCAAATGGTTCTTGACAGAACCTATGAATCATGGCATAATTCAGCACATTAGCACTTTATCATGGTAAAGCGAGGAGACAAGAATGATTCATCGTCGATTGCAGATTCCGGGTGGAATGCAGGACACGCTTCCCTCAGAATGCGCAGCAAAGCGCATCATTGAAAATGCACTCCGGGGGCTGTTTGCCTCTTGCGGCTATCATGAGATTGAGACGCCGATTCTGGAATACTACGATGCTCTGAACGATGAAACTTGGGGATACTCGCCGGAACATCTCTGGAAGACATTTGACGGAGACGGCCGGGTGCTTGCGCTCCGTCCGGATACAACGATCCCCGCAGCCAGGCTTGCTGCAGGAAGAATGCGGGAGTATGAACTTCCACTCCGCATATCCTATATTCAATCCGCGTGCAAATATGAAAGAGATACGCTCTCCATGCTCTCCGAACAGACACAGGCAGGCGTGGAACTGATGGGCGTGGAATCTCCGCAGGCGGATGCGGAAGTCATTGCACTCGCCGTGGAAAGCCTGAGAAGTGCAGGGGTCAAAAACTTTCAGATTGAACTCGGTCAGGCTGCCTTTTTCGACGGCTTCATGGAAGAAGCGGGGCTTGATCTGGAAAACATCGCAACGCTGCGCAAGCTGACCGAAGAGAAAAATACACTGGGCATTCAGATGCTCCTGAGAAAACTGGATGTCAGTGAAGATGTGACGCGCTGTCTGACCAAACTGCCGCTGCTGTACGGACCACTTTCAAAAATCGAGAAGGCGAGGGGCATGACGACGAGTCCTGCCTGCAGAAAAGCACTCGATAATCTGGAAGAAATCATTGAGATCCTGCGGCTGTACGGCTGTGCCGATGAACTGACGCTGGACCTGGGCATGGCGCAGGAAGCCGGTTACTATTCAGGCATTGTTTTCAGGGCCCAGACAGCCCAGGTCGGTCAACCGATCCTTTCCGGTGGCCGGTACGATGGACTCAACGCACGGTTTGGAAGACCGCTGCCTGCCGTTGGATTCGCCATGAGCCTGAAACTTGCCATGATTGCGCTTGAAAGGCAGGGAACAGCTTTTGCAGCACCTGTGAACGGCTGTGAAATCGGTTTTGATGATGCGTGCAGGGCGGAGGCTGTTGCCATGGCGCAGAATCTTCGCGCAAAGGGCATGCAGGTCGCCCTTGCATATGACATGACGGAAGAGAATCTGTGTGCAAGGCAGGAAAGAGGCCTGTGCACGCAGGCAATCTATCTTCGCAGAGACGGGAGCGTGCAGAAATATGAATGAAGTATTGACACTGGCGCTCGCCAAAGGCCGGCTGGCAGAAAAGACATTTGACCTTCTGGAAAAGATGGGCATTGACTGTTCTGCACCGAGAAATCCGGGACGGCAGCTGGTCTTATGGGATGAAAAGCAGAACATACGGTTTATCCTGGTCAAACCGAGTGACGTTCCCACCTATGTTGACCATGGGGTGGCGGACCTGGGTGTTGTCGGAAAAGATACGCTGATGGAAGCGGGACGCCCGCTTTACGAGGTCCTGGATCTGGGATTTGGTGCATGCAGACTCTGCATTGCAGGGTATTCGGATAAAATCCGGGATACAGTCAGTCATGCGACATTCCGCGTCGCCACCAAATATCCGAATATAGCCAAAAGCTATTACGGAGAGCAGGGCAGGACGATTGAAATCATTGAATTGCACGGATCCGTTGAACTGGGACCTGTGATTGGACTGAGCGATGTCATTCTCGATATCGTGGAGTCGGGTTCCACGCTGCGGGCAAACGGGCTGGAAATCATGGAAGAAGTCTGCGATTCCTCAGCGCGTCTGGTGTGCAACCGGGTGAGTCTGAAGACAAAACGGGAGAGAATTCAGTGGCTGATTGACGGCATCTCAGAGCAGATCGTGAACGGATGAGGAACGGAGGAATACAGATGGTACCTATTCTTGAATGTGCGGATACGCAGGAACTGGCAGCAAGACTTGCGGCCAGATCCAGCATGACCAATGAGGCGGTGGCCCAGAAGGTCAAAGAAATCGTTGCCGACATACGGACCCGGGGAGACGCGGCACTTTTTGAATATACGGAAAAGTTTGATCATGTGCGTCTGAGCAGAGAGACCGTTCAGGTGACACGTGAAGAGATTGAAGCCGCGTATGCGGCCGCTCGGCCGGAATGGCTGGAAGCCATGCGGGAAGCAGCTGCGAGAATCACGGCATTTCATGAAAAGCAGAAACAGAACACCTGGGTCAATTTTGAAAAAGGGGTTGCTCTGGGACAGAAGATTACACCGCTGCGCCGTGCAGGCGTTTATGTGCCCGGCGGAACAGCCGCCTATCCCTCCTCAGTTCTGATGAATGTCCTGCCGGCCAAAGTGGCAGGCGTCAGGGAAATCGTCATGGTGACACCGCCGGGAAAAGACGGAGGCGTCAGTTATCCGCTGGCTCTGGTGGCAGCCGATATTGCCGGTGTGGATCGGATTTACAAGGTGGGCGGCGCCCAGGCTGTTGCTGCACTCGCCTTTGGTACGGAAAGCATTCCGAGGGTCGACAAGATCACCGGCCCGGGAAATATTTATGTTGCCATGGCCAAGCGTGAAGTGTTTGGATATGTCGGCATTGACATGGTTGCCGGGCCCAGTGAAGTGCTGGTTGTGGCAGACGCTGCTGCCAATCCCGCCTATGTTGCGGCTGATCTTCTCTCTCAGGCAGAGCATGATCCGATGGCTGCTGCCATCCTGGTGACGGACTCGATGGATATGGCCAAAGCCGTGCGGGCTGAACTGGAGAGGCAGACCGAGCTCCTTCCGCGCAGGGAGGTTGTGAAAAAGAGTCTGGAGACCTATGGCACGATCGTGGTGTGCAGCGATCTCCCGGCCTGTGCTGACATGGTCAACGGCCTTGCACCGGAACACTGTGAACTGTATGTACAGGATCCGTATGGCCTGCTCCCGCTGATCGAAAACGCCGGCGCTATTTTCCTCGGCGCATGGTCTCCGGAACCGTTCGGAGATTATATGGCCGGTCCGAATCATGTTCTTCCCACAAGCGGCACGGCCAGATTCTTCTCGCCGCTTTCTGTGGATGACTTTGTCAAGAAGTCATCGATCATCTGTGCGACCCGAACAGAACTCGAAAAAGTGGCAGACCAGGTGATCCTGCTTGCACAGGCAGAAGGTCTGGATGCCCATGCAAACTCGATCGCCATCCGGTTCGGACGTGAGATCCGGGAGAGGAAGGATGTCTGATGCAGAGCATTCGAAAAGCTGAGGTTGCGCGCACAACCAGAGAAACGGATATTGCGCTGTCATTGACCCTGGATGGGTCCGGAAAGACAGAGATCCAGACGGGCGTCGGCTTTTTTGATCATATGCTGGACGCCATGTGCCGCTTTGGACAGCTGGACCTGAAACTGACCTGCAGGGGAGATCTGCAGGTGGACGCACATCACACTGTGGAAGACTGCGGCATATGCCTTGGCAAAGCGCTGCGCGAAGCACTCGGTGACCGGACAGGCATCTGCAGGGCAGGAAGTGCTTTTCTTCCGATGGATGAAGCACTTGCCTTTGCAGCACTGGATATTTCCGGGAGGCCGTATCTTGTTTTTGATGCTCAGTTCCGCGGGGAAAAATGCGGAACCATGGATACACAGCTGGCGGAAGAGTTTTTCCGTGCACTGACCTCTGCAGGACTCACACTGCACCTGAAAATACTGGAAGGGAAGAACGACCATCATAAGATGGAAGCTCTTTTCAAGGCATTTGGACTGGCATTGAGACAGGCCGCAGCCTTTGACCCACGCATTGAAGGTGTCCTGTCGACGAAGGGCAGTTTGGACTGAGAGGTGATCCGATGAATCTGTATCCTGCCATTGACCTGATGGACGGCAAGGCGGTTCGTCTGCGTCAGGGGAAGCGTGATGATGTGACGGTATATGGTGACCCGCTGGACATGGCAAAGCAGTGGAGAGATCTCGGCGCAAAATGGCTGCACGTAGTGGATCTTGACGCGGCTTTTGACGGAAGCACGAAAGCACTCGCACTGCTGGAAAAGCTGGTCTCTGTCTTCGGAGGCCCGATTGAACTCGGCGGAGGACTGCGGACGGTGGAGGATATCCGGATTCGCATGGAATCGGGAATCCGCATGTGCATTATCGGAAGCGCAGCCTGTGACCATCCGGAGATGGTCGGTGAAGCCTGTGCTGCATGGCCGAAGCGCATTGTTGTCGGCATTGATGCCAAAAACGGCATGGCTGCTGTTCATGGCTGGGTGAAAACGACAGGCCTCAGGGCTGTGGATCTTGCCCTGAATATGAAAAAACTGGGTGTGGAAAGAATCATTTACACCGACGTTGCAAAGGATGGAATGATGCAGGGGCCCAATCTGCAGGAGGTCCGGACCATGGTCCGGGAAACCGGCATGCAGATCACCGGAAGCGGCGGGGTGAGCTGCCTCGAGGATGTGCTGCATCTCCAGCAGGCCGGGTGTGAAGGGGCTATTCTTGGGCGTGCACTGTATGAAGGCGCCCTGGACCTTGCGGAGGCCCTTGAAAAGACAGGAGGAGAACCATGATGGATTTGAGCTGTATTCATTTTGACGAAAAAGGCCTGGTGCCGGCCATTGCCCAGGACGTCAGGACTGGAGAAGTGCTGATGCTGGCCTATATGAACGAGGAATCCATCCGCCTGACGATGGAGACAGGCTATGCCACCTATTTCAGCCGTTCCCGCGGGCAGCTGTGGAAGAAGGGCGAGACGTCCGGTCACGTTCAGCAGGTTGTGGAGATGCGGTATGACTGTGATGGGGATACCATCCTGATGAAGGTGATCCAGACAGGCAATGCGTGCCACACTGGGAACTACAGCTGTTTCTTCCGGACGATGATGGAAACAGACCCGGATGATCTGCCGGCAGGCCCTGGCATCCTGCAGAGCGTGTATGACGTGATCTCCGACCGCCGCGTGCATCCGCAGGAGGGGAGCTATACCAATTACCTGTTCGACAAGGGTGTCGAAAAAATGTGCAAGAAAGTCGGCGAGGAAGCCAGTGAAACCATCATCGCGGCCATGAAGGGCAGCAGGGAAGAAGTGACATATGAAGCGGCTGACCTGCTGTATCATCTGCTGGTTCTGATGAATCAGCAGGGCGTCACACCGAATGATGTCTACGAAGAACTGGGCAGACGCAGATAATGCAAAGCCGGTCCGGGGGATGAACCCTGACCGGCTTTTGCATACTTGCACAAACGGTCGGTCCATGCTATCTTTTTCGGGACGGAGGTGATGATATGCGCAGACGGCTGCTGGCATTCCTGCTGGCTCTTTTCATGCTCGGACCTTCATTTGCACATGCGGGGAATTTCTTTGAACAGTATCTTCTGGATGCAGCCCTGATTGTGCAGAGGTCATCCCGCTACAGTGGCTCACTGTATACATACAACAGGGAAAAGTTTATCGTGCGGGGCTGCGGCCCGTCATCGTTTACCAATGCACTGTGCATCGCGTCCTCTGTGGAGGAACAGTATCTGGCCGACAAACTGCTTCGGGAAAACATGCGCATTCTGACCTATAATTATGAGCCGTCCAGGGCAGCCATTGACGTGAAATTCCTCACACGCCTGCAGGAACCGGATGCGGAGAAATTTCCGACGCTCTGGGAGCTGAAGCAGCGCTATGGACTCTGGGAAGTGAAAAACGACAGCCTGGATTCCGATATGGTCATGGCATTTGCAAAGGAAGCTGAACAGACGGATAAACCGGACTTCCTGATGGGATTCTATACCCTGCGCTATCACTGGAAGGATTTAACGGAGATGCTCCGGAGGCTTGCCGACAGCGGTATGGAGAATGTGATTCTTTCCCTTGCCTTTCTGGGGAGCGGATCAAGCGGAACAGGGGCACCGTTCCGCCTCAGTGACGGGCATTATGTCTCGCTGAGTTTTCACTGCGGCGCTTTTGCGGAAGATACTTCCATGTATCTTCTGGATTCAAACCCGCGGGCACTGCCCGATGAACCGCTGATTTCAGGCAGATATTATGAACGGTATCCTCTGGATCTGGGCGGGGAAAAACTGACGGATTCCTTTGATTTTCTGAGAATATCGCAGAGTATTGTGAGAGTCAGGCTCAATGACCTGAGGCTTTCGGAAATCCGTGAGACGCGGGCTCTGTTCGGAGAGGAAGAGGCGGAAGCCGAACAGTGTGCACTGCTTGAAAAGCTGCTGCTGTACGGAACCGGTGTCATGATGGTCATGATCCCCTGAGGCGGTTTGCCCAACCCGTATGAATGTGGTAAGATTACCGGGATAATGAGGATTTCAGGGAGGAATACACCATGGTGGTGTTGGGAATCGACCCTGGCTATGCGCTGATGGGGTATGGCGCAATTGAGACGGACGGCAGACGCATGAAACTGCTGGGGTATGGCGTCGTGGAGACACACGCCGGCACGCCAATGCAGTACCGGCTCAGATCATTGCAGCTGGGCATGCGGGATCTGATTGAACTGTATCATCCGGACGATGTCGCATTCGAAGAGCTTTTTTTTGGACATAACGTAACGACCGGCCTGATGGTTGGTGCGGCGCGCGGCGTGGCCATTATTGCGGCGGTTGAACATACGGACAATCTGTACGAATATACGCCCATGCAGATCAAGCAGGCGATTACCGGCAGCGGAAGAGCGGACAAACATCAGGTCCAGCAAATGGTAAAAATGCTGCTGAACATGAAGGAAATACCCAAACCGGATGATGCCGCAGATGCGATCGCCTGTGCGATCACGCACTGCCAGGCCGGAAGAACCAAGGAACAGTTTCGGATGAAATGAGGGATCTGAGCAGTGTATGCTTTTATTGAAGGTAAGGTCTGTGACAAAGGGCCCGGAACCATGGTGATTGAAGCGGGCGGTGTGGGATATCTCCTGAACTGTTCCATGACAACCATCCAGTCAGCCCCGCCTGAGGGAGAAAAAATGCGGTGCCAGACATGGCTTTCCGTGAAGGAGGATGCGCTGGAACTGTATGGCTTCGCCACCACAGAAGAGAAAAAACTCTTTCTGAAGCTGATCTCTGTATCCGGCGTCGGGCCCAAGATGGCGCTCGGTCTTCTGGGAGCCATGAGCGTGCAGGATCTGAACATGGCGATTCTGATGGAAGACCTCAATTCGCTGAGCCGTGCGCCGGGAATCGGAAAAAAGACGGCGCAGCGGATCTGTATGGAACTGCGTGACAAGGTCAGTCAGTCGGAAATCGTGAAAGGAAAGCCCGGTGCGCCGGCGGCAGGAAAAGCTGCACCGGATGCAGCGGCAGAGGCCATGGAAGCGCTGATGGCCCTGGGATATTCTTCCTCAGAAGTCAGAGAAGCGCTCTCGAGGGTTCATACACAGTCCGATCAGGCAGAGGAACTCATTCGCCTTGCACTGCGTGCAATGGCCGGGGCTTGAGGTGAAGGGAAATGGAAGAAGAAAGATTTGTGGATGCAGGCATGCAGAGCGATGACATCAGCCTGGAAAACAGTCTGCGGCCGCACAACCTGAAAGAATACATCGGGCAGGATACGGTGAAGGAAAGCCTGAGCCTTTCCATTGAGGCAGCACTGAAACGACATGAACCACTGGATCATATGCTGCTTTACGGCCCGCCCGGACTGGGCAAGACGACACTTTCCGCCATTGTCGCTTCTGAAATGGGACAGAATATTCGTGTGACATCGGGCCCGGCCATTGAACGCCCCGGTGATCTCGCGTCCATTCTTGCCAACCTGAATGAAGGCGATGTCCTTTTTATCGATGAGATTCACCGACTGAGCCGGTCCGTGGAGGAAGTGCTCTATCCGGCCATGGAAGACTTTGCGATCGACATTATGCTCGGCAAGGGACCGACAGCAAGGTCCATCCGCGTCGCTGTACCGCATTTTACGCTGGTCGGAGCCACCACGCGGTTTGGTCAGCTTTCCGCCCCGCTTCGCGACCGTTTTGGCATGATCTACCGTCTGGAACTGTATACACCGGATCAGCTGGCTGCGATTGTGACACGGTCCGCCAATATTCTGAAGGTCAAAGGGACAACACCGGACGGCATGATGGAGATTGCAAAGAGATCCAGGGGTACGCCCCGTGTGGCCAACCGGATGCTGAAACGTGCACGCGACTATGCAGAAGTACGCGGTGACGGAACGATCACCCGGGATGCGGCCAATGCTGCACTGAAAATGGAAGGTGTCGACGATCTGGGACTGGATAAAACAGACAGGAATATGCTCCTGACCATGATCGATAAATTTGGCGGAGGTCCGGTTGGACTGGATACGCTCGCAGCGACGACCGGGGAGGATGCAGGAACGATTGAGGCTGTCTATGAACCGTTTCTGATGCAGCTCGGATTCCTGATGCGCACGCCTCGCGGACGAATCTGTACCCTGGCTGCCTATCAGCACATGGGACGCATCCCTCCGGCCTCCCTACAGGGCCAGATGCAGATGAGTATGGACGAGGTGTAATGAAGCACAATGAGAACTTCAGATTTTGATTATGAACTGCCGCAGGAACTGATTGCGCAGACGCCTGTGGAACCGAGAGACCACTGCAGACTGATGGTCGCAAGGGCAGACGGCTCGCCGCGGGAAGACCACCTGTTTTACGAAGTGATCGATGAACTTCACCCCGGCGACTGTCTGGTGATCAATGAGACACGCGTGATTCCTGCACGGCTGCTCGGCGTAAAGGAAGAAACCGGGGTCCCGGTGGAAGTACTGCTGCTCAGACGGCAGAACGCCAATGAATGGGAAGCACTGGTCCGTCCGGGAAGACGTCTGAAGCCGGGAACGTGGTGCTCGTTCGGGGATGGGCTCCTGCGGTGTGAAATCCTCGGCAATGTTCCGGAAACCGGGGGACGCTTTGTGCGTTTTTCCTATGAAGGCGTCTTTGAAGAACTGCTGGACAGGCTCGGCGAAATGCCGCTGCCCCCGTACATTCATGAGAAGCTGGAAGATCCGGAAAAGTATCAGACCGTGTATGCAAAGCAGGAGGGCTCCGCTGCGGCGCCGACCGCAGGTCTGCATTTTACTGAGGAACTGCTGAACCGGATCAGAGAAAAGGGCGTCTCGATTGTTCCGGTGCTCCTTCACGTTGGTTTGGGCACATTCCGGCCGGTGAAGGAAGACAATGTGGATGATCATAAGATGCATTCGGAATGGTATCAGGTCACACAGGAGGCAGCGGACCGGATCAACCAGGCGAAAGCCGCAGGCGGAAGACTGGTCTGTGTGGGCACAACATCAGTTCGCACCATTGAAACCGTAGCCGATGATCAGGGCGTCATCCATCCGGGCAGCGGAGAAACACAGATTTTCATCAAGCCGGGTGTCAGGATCAAGGCTGTCGATGCGCTGATTACCAATTTTCATCTTCCGCAGTCCACGCTCCTGATGCTGGTTTCCGCCTTCATGGGCAGGGAACGGGCGCTCGCCGCCTACAGGGAAGCGGTGGAAAAACGGTATCGCTTTTTCTCTTTCGGAGATGCGATGTATATTGAAACGGTTCGTGAATGATGCTGACCCTGTCCCTGGCGCGGACTCCCGGGAGGATCGGACAGGGCGGGGAGCATGCAAAAGCCCTGTATTCCTGCGGAATCAGGCGCCTCAGGGCTTGAAAAGCAAGCGAAACAGAAGAAAAACAAACTCTTGACAGCTGACGAAAAGTTGCTACAATATACTCCGTCGCAAGTCTGTTTAGGCTTGTTGATGCGGATTTTGCAGGTGTAGCTCAATGGTAGAGCGTCGGCTTCCCAAGCCGATAACGTGGGTTCGATTCCCATCACCTGCTCCAGTGCCGCATCAACCGCCATGAACAGCGACAGGAAAGCTGCAGCTGTCTGCAGTGGAGTAAGGCCCCGGGTGTCCGGGACACGAAAATAACCTTCGCAGTTTGTGCGAAATCGAGGAGGAGATTCCCATGGCAAAGGAACATTATCAGCGGACAAAGCCGCATGTCAACATCGGCACCATCGGCCACGTTGACCATGGCAAGACCACTCTGACTGCTGCTATCACCATGACCCTCGCTCAGAAGGGCGAAG
>R21__coassemble_1200_pt1 | contig 18269 bp, 21 predicted proteins | sample R21__metabat2_high_PE_034 | metagenome-assembled genome bin R21 | reverse complement strand
CAGTCACATCGCGCCATCTGGATTCGGAACAGCGGATATGCTGATCGTCGGCAGGGATGCGGATGGGAAAGGTGTGCTGCACATTATAGATTTTAAGGCAGGTGCCGGAATCTATGTGGAGGTCGATCATAACTCCCAGCTTTCCCTGTATGCGCTTGGCGGCCTCCATGCTTACGGATATATCTATCCTATTGAAACAATCAGGATGAGTATTGTTCAGCCTCGGCTGGATAACGTGAACACGTTTGAATGCAGCCGGGAAGAACTGGAGGCATGGGGTGAAAGCATCAAGCCCATAGCAAAGATGGCCTTTGAAGGAAAAGGTGAGCAGAATCCCGGTGAATGGTGCAGGTTTTGCCGGGCAAAGCCGGTGTGCAAAGCCTGCGCAAAAGAGGCGTTATCGTTGTGTCGGGAGGAATTCCTGGATCTCGATGCAGGCGCTTTATCGGAAGACCCGCGTGCCAGCCCTGACGAGTTAAGCGATCTGGAAGCTCCCTACCGGGCGGATACCACGACCCCTGTGTTCAAGCAGCCGGGACTCATCCCGATGACGAAGCTTGCCGAGATACTTCCTACGCTCAATCGTATCAGCTCTTGGATTGAGGCAGTCTTTGCATATGTGACTTCCGAGGCGGTGAATCACGCTGTCCCCGTTCCGGGGTACAAGGTCGTGGAAGGCAGGAGCAAACGGGTATTCACAGATACAAAAGCTGTGGTGGATACAGCAGTGGCCAATGGTTATACCGATCTGTATAAGCAGCAGCTGATCACACTGACGGAATTCGAAAAGATGATGGGCAAAAAGCGGTTTAATGAGTTGCTGGGTGAGTATGTGGCAAAGCCGCCCGGCAAACTGGCGCTTGTCCCGGAATCGGATCCGAGACCGCCAGTGGATCTGAACAACGCACCCGATCAGGAATTTGCTGTCCTGACTGATTCGGGTGAGGAATAACAAGGACGGCAGAGCAATGAATACTGCGCCGGGATATGAACCGGCGCTGATTTTATGGAGGAAATGATTATGGCAAACAAAACGATGTCTCCGACCAAGGTGGTCATTCCGTGCCGACTGAGCTTTGCAAATATCTGGGAACCGAAGAGCATCAATGGCGGCGAGGAGAAGTATTCCGTGTCCTGCATCATTCCGAAGGCCGATAAGGCAACGCTGGCAAAGATCCAGAAAGCGATCGAGGCAGCGAAGGAGGATGCGAAGGGGAAGAAGTGGGGCGGTAAGATTCCGCCTAACCTGAAGCTTCCGCTCCGCGATGGCGATATCGACCGCCCGGACGATGAGAACTATGCGGACTGTATGTTCCTGAATGCGACCAGCAAGGATGCTCCGCAGATCGTTGACCGCAAGGTGCAGCCTATCCTGGATCCCATGGACTGCGGGTCCGGAGATTACGCCAATGTCTCGGTGAACTTCTATGGTTTCTCTGCTTCCGGCAATCGCGGAATCGCTGCCGGACTCGGAAATATCCAGAAGGTGCGTACCGGAGAACGTCTTGCTGGTAAGACTTCCGCAGCCTCTGATTTCGATGAGATCGAGGGAGAGGATGATGGCACGAATGTGTTTGGTGAGGATCTGCCGGATTATCTGAAGTAAGGTCAAAAAACAGAACAATTGTAGATGGGAGAGGGCTTCGGCTCTCTCCTGTCTGCGCTTTACAAGAGTCCCCAGCGCATGGAGTTTCTTGTAAGGCGCAGAATGAAATAATGCAATATACAGTATCTACTGATCAAGCATCAACAGAAGGGGTGGTGATAATTTGGACGAGAAGAGACGGGTGTTGTCCATCGACTTGGAAACATTCTCTGATATCGATCTGAGTAGCTGCGGGGTGTACCGCTATGTGGAGGGGGATTTCCATATCCTGCTTTTTGCCTATGCCTTTGACGACGAAGATGTGCGCGTGGTGGACATGGCCTGCGGAGAAGAACTGCCGAAGGAAGTCCGGAACGCCATTTTCGATGAAACTGTCATCAAGGCAGCATGGAACGCACAGTTCGAACGTACATGTCTGTCCAGGTATTTTGGTACCCAGCTCTCTCCAGATTCCTGGCAGTGCTCGATGGTTTGGGCGGCATCCTTATCGCTTCCGCTGAAGCTGAAAACAGCCGCAGAGGTCTTGAAGACCGGAGAACAGAAGGATGACGCAGGCGAACGGCTGATCAAGTATTTCTCTGTTCCCTGCAAGCCGACCAAAACCAACGGTGGACGGACACGAAATCTGCCGGAGCATGCTCCGGAGGATTGGGAACTTTTCAAATCCTACTGTATGCAGGACGTGAGGACAGAACGGGATATTCGGCATAAGCTGGAGGCATTTCCCCTGCAAAAAAGCGAGTGGAACTTCTATCACATGGATCAACGGATCAACGATAGAGGCGTCCTGATCGACAAGACGCTGGTGGAGCAGGCAATTACCTGCGACATGATGCTTTCCGAAGAGATGACAGCAAAGGCATACGAACTGACCGGCCTTGAGAATCCCAACTCTGTATCGCAGCTGAAAGGATGGCTGACGGAGCGAGGGATCGATGTAGACAGCCTTGGAAAAAAGAACGTAACGGCACTCATCAAAGACCTGGATAAGCACAGTATTGATAGCGAGGCTTTGGAGATGATGCGGCTTCGGCTTCAAATGGCGAAGTCTTCCGTCAAGAAATATCAGGCGGCGGATCGATACATCTGCCTGGATGGCCGGGCGCATGGTCTGTTCCAATTTTCTGGCGCAAACAGAACACAGCGCTGGGCTGGACGCGGAATTCAGTTGCAGAATCTTCCGCAAAACCATATCAGCACGCTGGATGAAGCACGGGAGTTGGTGAAGCTCGGATGCTTCGACATGGTCGAGAGCATCTACGGAAACACACCAGACATCCTGTCACAGCTGATCCGTACCATGCTGATTCCGAAAGAAGGCTGTGAGTTTATTGTGGCAGACTTTTCTGCCATTGAAGCTCGTGTGCTGGCCTGGCTGGCCGGAGAGCAGTGGCGAATGGATGCCTTTAAGCGTGGAGATGACATTTACTGTGCATCGGCCTCACAGATGTTCGGGGTGCCTGTTGTCAAGCACGGGATCAATGGCGAGCTGAGACAGAAGGGAAAGGTTGCGGAGCTGGCCTGCGGCTACGGCGGCGCGGCTGGAGCGCTGATCAGTATGGGAGCACTTGATATGGGCTTGTCCGAGGAGGAACTGCCGGGGCTGATCGATGACTGGCGCACAGCCAATCCCCATATCGTGCAGTTCTGGTGGGATGTGGAGAAGGCGGCCATGGATACCGTGAAGGATCATCGGGAGCATAACGTCGGCAGAATCGGTTTTCAATTCTATGCCAATACGCTGTGGGTCGTACTGCCATCCGGGAGAAAACTCGCATACATTAAACCGAGACTGCAGCCTAACCGGTTTGGAAAGATGGCAATGACATATGAGTGTCTGGGGCAGTCTAGTAAATGGATTCGCACTGATTTCTACGGAGGAAGGGGTGCCGAGAATTGCTGCCAGGCCACAGCCCGCGATCTGCTGGCCGAAGCCATGTGGCGCATGGAGCGGGCCGGGCTCGACATTGTGGGGCACGTTCATGATGAGGTAATTTTGGAGGTTCCGAAAGGCACAATAACAGTGGAGGATGTTTGCTCTATCATGAATCAGAACCCGGTATGGGCAAACGGACTTGTTCTTTCCAGTGCTGGTTATCGTGGGGATTACTACTTCAAGGATTAAGCCCTGCCGATGCAGCAAAGATTTTCATGAGCAGCTACTGATATTTCGTGCCCTGAAAAATCTTATAAGTGGAGGAACATTAGAATAGGAGGCCGTCATGGGTAGAAAGAAGAAAGAGAAAGTCGGAAGCTTTGACCGGATTGGCGAAGAAGTCAATCTGGAAAAGTGCCCGGAGTGTGTGGAGCATCCGGACTGTTTTGCCTGGATGGAAGGAAGATGCACAGCCCTGAAGGAAACCGGAGGTCGGGGTTGTGTTTTTTATTGCCCTGCTGAAAAGGCTATCGCCGAGGCACGGATGTGTTTAAGAAAGCTGATGGAGCATCACCGGACAGATTTGATTCAGAAATACTTCAAGTCATTATCCGCACTTGGTCTGCTGGATGAAGAAATCGACGCGGTATGCCGGGCGGTGGATCAGATACCGGAGCAATCCGTCGATCTGGCGGGAGATGCACAGTGCGATGCAGGTGGAGAGGAGGGCACGGATGGAGCAGATGATAGGTGCCGTGATCCCGTGGGGTGTTAACGGCACAGCGAAGAATGATCCCTATACAGATCTTGCATCCGCTGTTGTGGCGCAGGCGGCAAAGGACTATATCAAAATCTTGCGGAAGCTGTGGAAGAAGGGCATAACGGTTCAGGCGAGGAGAGAGTTGTTCCTTGGAAAACTGGACCTGGAGAGCTTCTTCCATTCTGAATGGTATGAGATGCTGACGGATGTGGATCCGGATTTCTTGCTCTCAAAATGTAACAGTACAGCCTTGGAGCAGGAGAAGGAATTCATGCGAAAACAGGCGGAAAGACAGAGCCGAAGGCTTGTCGATAAACAGAAGAATATAACTATTGAGCAGGAGGAAAAAGTACATGAAACAGGGCAGAGCATTACCTGAGGTGCTGAAAGAGCTGCAGCATCAGAACAATATGAAACAGGATTTTATCGGTCCGGCGCAGGCGTTCATGTTAGAGCCTGATGGCCGGACTTTTTGTATTCGGCATCAGAACACAGGGGCAGAGGAGACCTTCGGGACGACGGATCTCTTTCACAGACAGGTCGGCAGTACGCTCGGCATCCCGGCGAAATACTATGACCTGATGCGACAGCAGAAACCGGAGCTCCTGGCGGAGAACGTGAATAGCTGGTTTGCAGACCGGGAGCAGTCGTACATGATTCGCAGCATGGATTATGGTTCCGGCAGAGTTGCCAGGGCACTACTGTCCGACCGGTATCGCCGGATTGATAACCTGGAGGTAGCGGCAGCTGTGCTTCCTCTCTTCGCGGGCAAGGAAGAGATGGAAGTGGTCTCGACAGAAGTCAGCCCCAACCGGCTGTATCTGAAGATCGTCAATAAGCGTCTGGAGATGGAAGTTGTTCCCGGCGACTATGTACAGGCTGGTGTGGTGATTTCCAATTCTGAGGTTGGCCTTGGCGCTGTATCGGTCCAGCCGCTGGTTTATCGTCTGGTCTGTACCAACGGTATGGTGGTGAACGATTTTGGAGAACGCCGTGCTCATGTAGGCCGAGCGGTGAAAGCCCTGGAGGACAGTTTTCAGCTGTACTCGGATGAAACCATGGAGGCGGAGGATAAAGCCTTTATGCTGAAACTTCGGGATACAACGCTGGCTACACTTGAGGAGGCTAGGTTTGCACAGATCGTCGGACGGCTTCAGGAAAGCACGCAGGCAAGGATCACAGGCAGGGTGCAGGATGTGATCGAACTGACGGGTAAAGCCTATGACCTGAATCAACCGGAACAGGATAGTATCCTGAACTACCTGATACAGGGCGGCGATTTGTCCCTTTATGGCTTATCCAATGCCATCACGCGTGCCAGCCAGGATGTAGATTCCTACGACCGGGCAACAACGCTCGAGGGCATCGGCTGGCAGGTGGCAACCATGCCGGAGACCCAGTGGAAGGAGATCAACAGCCATGTGTCATGAGCATCATTACCCAAGAGGGTATCGTGATGATGAGGAATTATATGTCTACGATCAGTGCTGTGATAACTGCTGCAATGCCCATTGCCCCATGGAATATCCAATGTCGTTAGAGGAGTATCTCGAAGAATGCGGCTGTGCGCCGGACGGCTATGATCCGGAAGAGGAAGCTTTGAAAATGGCTGAGGTTACAGAGCGCCGGAAGGAAGACGCAATCCTTAAAGAGGATGAGCCGACCTGGTGTATCTACTGGAAAGGACGGAGAGACTACAGGTGAGGGAATATGTCATAGAAAACGAGTTTGTCAAAGCCGTTCGGGCAGCGGGCGGCGTGGCATACAAGCTGACCAGCCAGACAGCTAACGGGCTGCCGGATCGCCTGGTTCTGTTCTTCCCGGCAAAGACTATCTTTGTGGAGCTGAAAGCGCCGGGAAAAATGCTGAGGCCGCTGCAGCGAAAGCGCCGGTATCAGCTCATGAAACTGGGTTTCCCGGTGCTGTGTATCGATCGACTTTCACAGATAAAACCAGCGATCAAGGCGATTTTGGATTGGATACCCGGCACCCCTTTTCCGGAGGGAATCGGTGCCAGAATACCGGAGCTGGAGATTGCGCAACTACCATCAGACCAGGGAGGCCTCACCGACCTGAATGATTATGGAGATACCCTGGAAGCAGAAGACCCGTCAGAGTTGGCGGGCTTTTTTCATTTGGAGGAGGGAGGTGATGCCCTATGAAGTTCGTGCCGCATGAGTATCAGCAGTATTGTATCGATTATATTCGAGACCACAAAGTATCTGCGCTATTCCTGGACATGGGCTTGGGTTAAGCAAAACAGCCATCACACTGACAGCTCTCCGCGAGCTGATGCTGGACGACGTATCTGTATCCAAAGCCCTGGTGATTGCACCTCTGCGTGTCGCCCGTGATACCTGGCCTGCAGAAGTAGATAAATGGGATCACCTTGTAGATCTCGATGTCTCGGTCATCGTGGGAACTGTGAAGGAGCGGACGGCAGCCATCAATCGCAGTGCAATGATCTATGTGGTTAACCGCGAAAACGTGAAATGGCTGATTGAGTACTATGAGAAGAATGGGCTGCGATGGGATTTTGATTGCATCGTAATTGATGAGCTGAGCAGCTTCAAAAACTATCAGTCGCAGAGGTTCAAGTGGCTGCGAAAGGTGCGACCTTTTGTGAAACGTTGGATCGGGCTCACCGGTACACCGACATCCAATGGCCTCATGGATCTATGGGCAGAGATCGGTATCCTGGACGGCGGGGAGAGGCTGGGCCGCTTCATCGGTCGGTATCGGGACGCTTATTTTAAAGCCGGGTCCATGAATCCGGCGACAGGCGTGGTCTTTTCCTACGTTCCTCGCCCCGGCGCTGAAGAACAGATCTATGAAAAGATTGCTGACATGACGATCTCTATGAAGGCGCTGGATTATCTGGATATGCCGGAGTGCATTTATGTAAACCATGAGGTGGAAATGTCAGAGCCGGAGCGAAAACTGTACGACCAGCTCAAGCAGGATCTGATTATCCCTCTGGAGGATGGAGATATTGACGCAGCTAATGCGGCGTCCTTGTCCAATAAACTCCTGCAGATGAGCAATGGCGCGGTGTATGACGAGAACGCTGAAACACGGGTCATTCACAGCCGGAAGCTGGAAATGCTGGAGGACCTGATTGAAGCAGCCAATGGGCAGTCGGTACTCATTGCATACTGGTTCAAGCATGACCGGCAGCGCATTTTGGAGCATCTGACTGCCTGCGGGTACAGTCCACGGGATATTCGTGAGTCTGCGGACATCATTGACTGGAACGCAGGAAAGATCCCGGTTGCTTTGATTCACCCGGCATCGGCCGGTCATGGCCTGAATATCCAAGCAGGCGGTCATATCCTGATCTGGTTTGGACTCACATGGAGCCTGGAGTTGTACCAACAGACGAATGCACGCCTCTGGCGGCAGGGACAAAAGCAGACCGTTACGGTGCATCACATCGTGACAAAGAATACCGTGGATGAGGATGTGCTGGCAGCCCTGGCATCAAAGGATGTCACGCAGGAGAAACTGATCGCCGCTGTAAAGGCGCGGCTGTGAGCAGGATATACGGAAACACTGCAGTTTTAATAGCAGATCATCAGACCGGGGATTGCCTTTAAGCACCTCGGTCCTATTTTTTGCCCATTCGGAGGTGAAATTCAATTGGGACGTAAAAACAGACGAAAGAAAAAGGAATACAGGGATCGGCTGGGATTCAATCCAGGGAAGTATGTATCAAGAAACAGGAACAATCCCGTGGTACATACGCCGGTATATGAGAACGCTGAAATCAGAGCACCACATCGCGGGGATATCTGGTTTGCGGATCTGGGCTGTCATCCCGGAACGAGCATCCAGGCAGGGTGCAGGCCGGTGCTTATTGTCTCCAACGATATCGGAAATACGTATGCGGGCACGCTCAATGTTCTACCGATGACCAGGCACCTGAAAAAGCCGGAGCTGCCTTGCCACAAGGAACTGAATCCAGAGGTTGTTGGTGATCTGAAGCAGGAGCTGAATGCCTCTATGATTCTGGCCGAACAGATCACAACGATCAGCAAGCTTCAACTGCGAAATTATGTCGGCAGGGTGGATGACGCCGATCTGCTTGTAGCCATAGACCAGACTATCCGGGAGCAACTGGGGTTATCAGGTCCAGATCGTCATGACAATGATCATCACAGCACGAAAAACAAGGAGTGTGATTGCAATGACCACAAGTAAGGTGAACTTCGTGAATATCCCGCAGGAGCTGAAGAACAATGCTTCCTTCTGTGTGTGGAAAATGGAGAAGCGGCAAGGAAAGCCGACAAAGGTACCCTACAACCCGAAGACCGGTGCGCTGGCCAGAACCAACGATCCGTCCACGTTTTCGGATTTCGGCACTGCCATGAAGACCTATGCGCTGGGTGGTTGGGACGGGATCGGGTACCGTGTGTCCGAGGGGATCGGCGCGATTGATATCGACCACTGCATCCGTGAGGATGGTTCTTTGAATGACGTGGCGGCATCCATCATGTCCTTCTTTCCGGATGCCTATTTTGAACGGTCTCCCTCCGGTACTGGCCTGCGCGGCTTCTTCCGTCTCTCACCGGATTTTGCCTATGACAAGACTGTGTACTACATCAACAACCGGAAGCATGGTCTGGAGGTTTACCTGCCTGGTGCCACAAACCGTTTCGTGACGGTGACGGGTGATGTGTATCGCTCGGGTTCGGTTACCCGGAATGACGAGGCGCTGCAGAATGCGCTGGATACCTTTATGCGCCGGGCAAACCGGGTGGAGGGAAGCCGGATTGAAGCGTGTTCCTATCTGGATGACGACGCTGTGATCGAGCATGCATCTCGTTCGGAATCCGGGGAGAAGTTCAAAATGCTCTACGATGGGCGCTGGGAGGAAGGATACGACAGCCAGTCGGATGCGGATATGGCATTGGTGTCCATCCTGGCTTTTTGGTGCGGAAACGTGGAGGAGCAGATCGATCGCATTTTCAGGACCTCCGGCCTTATGCGTGAGAAGTGGGACAGAAGGACCGGAGACAGCACCTACGGTCAGATCACAATCCGAAATGCTGTGGCATCCAACGACACCATCTATGTCCCAATCCGGGATTTCGGCACGGCAGAGGAGGAGTTTTCCGATCTGGACGAAGAGGAACAGCACGCCGCATTCCGGCCGGACCTTTCTCACGTCACACTGACGCTGGAGGAGATGAAGCCGCATACGAATCCCAGATATCAGAGGGATGAGATTGGCATAGGGAACGCTTTTGCCGACTACTTCAAGCCCATCGCCAGGTTCAATGCGGACCGTGGGATCTGGTATGTCTATGATGGGCAGGTCTGGCAGCCGGATGAGAATGCTCTGGCGGTAGCGGAGCTGGCAAAGAATCTCGCGGATCAGCTTTACTCCTTCGCGCTTCACATCAAGGACGAGGATACCAGAAATCGGTATATCAAACGGGTGCAGAAGCTGCAAATGCGGAAGCACAGAAAAACCATGGTAGAGGATGCGAAGTCTGTCTACCCGGTCAGGATGAGCCTGTTCGATTCCAGCAAGTATCTGTTCAACTGTGAGAACGGAACGCTGGATCTGAATACGCTTTCTTTCCGATCCCACGATCCGGGTGACTTTATCACCAAGATCAGTCCGGTGACCTACGATCCGGAGGCAACCTGTCCCCGCTGGGATCAGTTTGTCGATGAGGTGATGCAGGGCCGCAATTTGGTATCCCGGTATCTGCAGAAAGCAGTCGGCTATTCTTTGACCGGTGATACCTCGCTGGAGTGTCTGTTTATCATGTACGGACCGACGACCAGAAACGGAAAGACGACCACCATCGAGACGATTCTCAGGCTCATGGGTGAGTATGGCCGGTCCGCAAAACCGGATATGCTGGCATCGAATTTCCGAGGCCCCAGCAATGGAGCTCCTTCCGAGGATGTCGCCCGGCTTGCCGGAGCTCGTTTTGTGGGTATTTCCGAGATGGAGCAGAAGCTGACGATCAATGCATCCTTGACCAAACAGCTCACCGGGAACAACCGGATTACAGCGCGGTTCCTGCATGAAAACTCTTTCGAGTTCCAGCTGCAGGCGAAGATCTTCATCGACACCAATCATCTACCCAACGTGACGGACCAGACGCTGTTCGAGTCCGGCCGCCTGCTGATCATTCCCTTCAATCGTCACTTTGAAGAGCATGAACAGGACAAAGGCCTCAAGACTACGCTTTCTGATCCAGCAGCACTTTCCGGCATCCTCAACTGGGCGGTGGAGGGCTACCGTTTATTCAAAGCAGAGGGGTTGGAGCCGCCTGAGGATGTGAAAACAGCAACGGCTCAGTACCGGCAGGACTCCGACCGTATCAGTCAGTTTATCGATTCCTGGCTGGAAGAGGGGAAGGATGAGGACGGAGATAAGTATCAGGTGCCCTGCAAAGCAGCCTACCGTGTGTATGCCCGCTGGTGCGAGGAGATGAACTATCGTCCCGACAACTATAAGAACTTCCGTGCCGCCATGGAGAAAGCGTATATGGTGGATACGAGACGGCCAAAGGGCGGAGGTGAGAAAACGCCGTTGATTATCGGGGTTCGCCTGCGCAAGGAGGAAGTAGGCGCTGAAGATGAGGACCAGGATGCCTTTGTGCCTTTAGCGGATGAGGATTGTAAGGTGTGACATTGGTTTGGAGGGCGGACTGATACCAGCCCGAAACCGGACCTGGAACTGCTCCTGAAACGGTTCCTGAAACCGGACCTGAAACTGCTCCTGATACCATCTGGGAAAGTAGTGAAAGTTGAAAACCTATTTTTCTTTTTTTTACTTTCTCCCCTATAGAATTATATTTTTAACTTTCCCATCTTTCCCATAATAGAAAAAATAAAAGAAATATAAGAGAAATAAAGAAGGGTATAGCTATTCATCTTATGGTCTTATGGGCACCGAAGCCTTGTGAGAATACCGGATTGCTTGAGGCTAAGTATTGTGCCTGCCAACTGTGTAAGAAGCGACAAGGGTGGCAAGGGCAAAGGGGAGCCGGACAAGTGGGGACGGACCAGAAGACCGAAGGTGAGCAGCGGAAAGGAATGGAAAATGAAAATCATCACTTGTGAACAGGTAAGCAATGGCCATCCCGATAAGATCTGCGATCAGATTGCAGATGCGATTGTGACGGATTGCTTGCAGCACGACAAAAACAGCCGTGTGGCGATTGAGGTCCTGATCAAGGACAGCCACATCATCATCGCCGGTGAGCTGACGAGCACTCATAAGCCGGATTATCGGAAGCTGGTGTATGAGGTATTCGAGAGGGTCGGCTTTGACCGTGTTGCCGGGATGCAGTTTGATCCTCTTTACGCTGGTCCGGATATCGGCATCCTGGTGAAGGAACAGAGCGCAGATATCGCTCTCGGTGTGGACAAAGGCGGCGCGGGCGATCAGGGTATGATGTACGGATATGCAACGAATGAGACGGCTGAGCTTCTGCCAATCCCCTTCGTGGTAGCAACCCGCTTCCTGGAAATCCTGAAGAACCATCCGAGTAAGATGTTCCGAGCGGATGCAAAAGCTCAGGTCAGCTTCGACTACGACACCGGCAAAATTACGACCTTCCTGTGCAGCGTCCAGCACAGCCCGGATGTTGAACCTGCGGATTTCCGGCATATCATCGAAGGCATCATGGTGTTGGCTGCCTGTGAGAACGGCCTGAATACAGACTTTGAGAAACTGGTCAATCCGACCGGCCGTTTCGTGATCGGCGGAAGTTATGCAGACTGCGGCGTGACTGGCAGGAAGCTGGCCTGCGATACCTACGGTGGTGTTGGACACATCGGCGGAGGAGCCATGAGCGGGAAGGACCCCAGCAAGGTAGATCGCTCCGGTGCGTATGCGGCTCGGAAGATCGCGGTGGACATCGTGAGAGCCGGGTATGCGGATAAGGCGGAAGTCCAGATCGCCTATGCCATCGGTGTGGCGGAACCCGTCAGTGTGTATGTGGAGACCTTTGGAACGGAGCACCAGGACCGGCGCTTCATTGAGCAGTACGTCCGGGAAAACTACGATCTGACACCGAGAGGCATCATTCAGAAGCTGGAGCTTCTGGATGTGGATTATAACCTGGTGAGTGCTTATGGGCACTTCGGGAAGAAGGGCCTTCCCTGGGAACAGTAAAACGATCCGGTAGCTGATTGAACGTGGCCAGCATGAGAATCTGAAAAAATAAAAAAGTTTTTTTCGACTACTGATATTTTGGCCTCTGAAAAATCCTATTAGTAGAGGGACTTAAAAACCTCCCCTGTGGCTGGCGGACCAATCATCCACCCAAACGATAAAGAACGATACGAGCGATTTGGATCCGGCCAGTCCACGGGGTTTACAGCAGCAGTAGGTAACAGGGAGGAAGCAGCTATGCCGTCAAGACCTAACACACCCTGCCGTCATCCAGGCTGCGCTGCCCTCGTTCCCTACGGGCAGAAGTACTGTGAGGTACACAAGCCGCAGCACCCAGAGGAGGTGCGGTCGGCAGCAGGCCGAGGCTACGGCAGGGCTTGGCAGAGAGCACGCAAGCGTTATCTTGAGGCGCACCCCTTCTGCGTGCAGTGCATGAAGGAAGGCAAGTACGTCAAGGCAACCGACGTGGACCACATCGTTCCTCACAGAGGGGACAAGAAGCTCTTCTGGGATGGGAGCAACTGGCAGGCGCTCTGCCACAGCCATCATTCCATCAAGACACGGAATGAGGATCAGACACCGGAATATCGTTTTTGAAATGACGGAGTTTACTTTTACGCTATCCGAGAAGCAATTCAGAAGCGAGAAAGTAAACTTTTTCTTTGTCTGATGAGGCCCCCTGGGGGGTGGGTCACTTCTCTGTGGTGAAGTCCCACGGAGACCGCCGCCCCCTCTCGCGTTAAAATCCGCGAAATTGTAAGGGGCCTACCCCTGCCGGACCGGTGAAACTGGAAAATGTAGCAGGCTACCTGATCCGAAAAAGGCCGGTTTTCCTTAGAGAAACTGCGGTTTTGCGGATTTTGACAACGTATCGAAGCCTGGCCAATTTCGTCACAAAACCGCACCCGAAACATCCGGAAATCAAAGGAAAACACGATGGAAAGGGCCGGTTTTTGAGGAAATCATCAAGGAAGCGCAAACAGCAAAGTCGACCGGAGGAAGGCGTGTGAAACAAGAGCAGAAAGAGCTGATCCGTTCCCTCCGGCTGCAGGGCTGGGGCTATAAGCGGATCGCAAAGGAGCTGCGGCTCAATCGGAATCAGGTGCAGCTGTACTGCAAGACTCACGGTCTTGCCGGTGCGGGCGAATTTGTAAAGCTGAACCTGCCCATCTGGTATGAGCAAAACGACCGGTGCATCATCTGCGGCGAGAAGCTGGACCGGAAACAGCGCGGCAGAACGAAGCGGTTTTGTTCCGGGAAGTGCCGCACGAAATATTACCGGGCAAAGAAACAGGAAGAGGAGGAAGCTCATTGGTTATGAAAAAGCAGACGCTGGAGGATAAGCTGGAAGCGGTGCTGGACGACAATGTGAATCATCCGGCGCATTACACCTACGGCTCTATTGAAGTCATCGACGTGATTGAAGGCCTGGGGCTTCCGTACCATCTCGGCAATGCGGTGAAATACATTGCAAGGGCAGGACATAAAGATCCGGAGAAAACAACCGAGGATCTTCAGAAGGCAGTCTGGTACCTGAACCGGTATATCGCGCTGCTGGAGAAAGAGCAGGAGGCGCGACATGAAGGTTGAGATACCATCACAGCACCGGGTGCTTGGCCGCTATGGCGCAGATGCTCAGGCGATGGTGCATTGTGAAGAACTTTCGGAACTGATCCAGGCCATCAGCAAGATGCGCAGGGCACGGAATGGCGGACAGGATGACGCAGAGGCTTACGACAATCTGGTCGAGGAAATGGCGGATGTCCTGATCTGCCTGGAACAGATACAGACCATGTATGAGATCCCAAATCACACGATTCAGAACATGGTATTTCAGAAGTGCGCAAGGCAGGAGGCGAGACTCGATGAACCTGCTTGAAGCATTTATCCGGGATGAGATCTTCATCGACTTTGGCGCGGATGTCCTGTACGGCAGCGACCAGTGCAATGTGTCTTTCCCTTGCCGCTTTCCGACTGTAACCTTCCAGCTTATGGCGACGAGCGGTCTCAGCCAGATCGCGGACCGTATCCGGAAGGACCTGGGTTTTGCACCGATGCATCCCATGGACGAGTACACCGACGACACCTGTGATAACGACGGCTGGTATGACTTCTATGTTGGCATCAATGGGTACTGCGATCATCACATGGACAGCTGCATCGAGTTCGTGGTTGTGAACAGCAAATCTCCGGATGACGAGGAGCGATATACCATCGACCTGACAGAGGAAGAGCAGAGAACTGTGTTTTCCTGCTTGGATGAGCAGTGCCGAAAATACCTGGAGAAATCCTGTGACGACCTGCTGGCGGAGGCAGGGAAGCAGATGGAGGAGAAGTACAGTTGAAAATCATCAAGCGGGACGGAAGTGAAGTCCCATATGACTATCGAAAAATCATCCGGGCCATTGATGCCGCCAATCAGGATGTGGCCATCGAGGACCGGATCAGTGATACGCAAAAAGAGAACATCGCCAGTCGGGTAGAGAAGAGATGTGAAGCGCTGGGCCGGAGTGTGAGCGTCGAAGAAATCCAGGACATGGTGATCGATGAACTGGATCAGGCCGAGGCACACAGGCTTGCCAGGCATTACAGCGATTACCGTCTGCGGCATGAGCTGCTCCGAAAACAGAACAGCACGGACGCGAAGATCCTGTCGCTGCTCCGGCATGACAATGAGCTGGCCAAGCAGGAGAACGCCAACAAGGACCCTATCATCAACAGCACGATGCGGGATTACCTGGCGAGCGAGGTCTCCGAGGACATCTGCCGGAGATACATCTTTCCGGAGGATGTGATCAAAGCCCACGATGAAGGCATCATCCACATCCACGATATGGGATATGTGTCCGGGCCGATCAGCAATTGTGAGCTGGTGAATCTGGAAGACATGCTCCAGAACGGCACGGTAATCACGGATACCCTGATCGAAAAGCCGCACAGCTTTTCCACGGCCTGCAACATCGCCACGCAGATCATCGCGCAGGTGGCGTCCAACACTTACGGCGGCCAGACGATCAGCCTGGCCCATCTGGCTCCTTTCGTCGATGTTTCCCGCCAGAAATATAAGAGTGAGATCAAGGACGAGTTCTTGGCCATCGGCAGGGAATATACCGAAGATGAAGTCAATCGTATGGCGGAGATGCGGGTCCGCAAAGAAGTGCAGCGCGGCATCCAGACCATCCAGTATCAGATCCAGACGCTCCTTACCACCAACGGGCAGACGCCTTTCGTCTCTGTGTTTATGTATTTGGATGAAGTGGAGCCCGGACAGACGCGGGATGATCTAGCGCTGATCATCGCAGAAACCCTGAAGCAGCGCTACGAGGGCATCAAGAACGAAGTCGGCATGTGGGTCAGCCCGGCGTTCCCCAAACTGATCTACGTCCTGGATGAGGACAACATCACCGAAGACGCGCCGTACTATTACCTGACTGAGCTTGCGGCCAAGTGCTCAGCGAAACGCATGGTGCCGGATTATATCAGCGCCAAGGTGATGAAGCAGCTGAAGAACGGGGATGTGTACACCTGCATGGGCTGCCGGGCATTTTTGACACCGGATACCGTAGGCCTGAATCCGGATGGCAGCCACAAGTACTATGGCCGCTTCAACCAGGGAGCGGTGACGATCAACCTGGTGGACGTGGCCTGCAGCGCGGAAGGCGATGAGGATAAGTTCTGGAAACTCATGGAAGAGCGGACCGAGCTTTGCCACAAGGCGCTCCGCATCCGGCACGAGACTCTGCTGGGGACACCTTCCGATGTCGCTCCGATCCTCTGGCAGTATGGAGCAATCAGCCGTCTTGGAAAAGGTGAGAAGATCGACCGGCTGCTGTATGACAACTACAGTACCATCAGCCTCGGTTATGCCGGGCTCTGCGAGTGTGTGTATCGGATGAAGGGTGTCAGCCATACAGATCCTGTCGGTCATGACTTCGGCATCGCCGTCATGAAGTTCCTGAACAAGAAGACAGCCCAGTGGCGTGAGGCAGAGAACATCAGCTACAGCCTTTATGGCACGCCGATGGAATCCAGCACGTATAAATTCGCCCGCTGTCTGCAGAAGCGTTTCGGAAAGATCCCGCATGTGACGGATAAGAACTACATTACCAATTCCTATCACGTTCATGTGACGGAGCCCATTGACGCATTCTCCAAGCTCTCCTTTGAGGCAGAGTTCCAGGCCCTTTCCCCTGGCGGCGCGATCTCTTATGTGGAGGTCCCCAACATGCAGAACAACATTCCTGCAGTGCTGGCCGTCATGCGATACATCTACGATCACATCATGTATGCCGAACTGAACACCAAAAGCGATTACTGTCATGTTTGCGGCTATGATGGTGAGATCAAGATCGTAGAGGATGACGGGAAGCTTATCTGGGAGTGCCCCAACTGTGGGAACCGGGATGAAAAGCGGATGAATGTGTGTCGGCGGGTCTGCGGATACCTGGGCACTAACTTTTTCAATCAGGGCAGAACGCAGGAGATCGCCGAGCGTGTTTTGCATCTGTGAGGGCGTTGCCATGAATTATGCGGGCATCAAGAAAGTAGACATTGCCAACGGTCCCGGCGTCCGGGTGTCCTTATTCGTTTCCGGATGCCGGAATCACTGCAAAGGGTGCTTCAACCCGGAGACATGGGATTTTTCCTACGGGAAGCCGTTCACCAGAGAAACAGAAGATGAGATCATCGAGGCCCTGCGTCCTTCGTGGATTCAGGGCCTTTCCATTCTCGGCGGAGAGCCGACCGAAGAAGAAAACGAAGCTGTGCTGATTCCGTTTCTCAAACGAGTACGGGCGGAGCTGCCGGAGAAGAACATCTGGCTGTATTCCGGTTACACGTATGAGATGCTCCAAAATGATGAGATTCTGACACTGGTGGACGTGCTGGTGGACGGTCCCTTTCTTCTGGAGCAGAAGGATGCCGGGCTTGCTTTTCGGGGCAGCCGGAATCAGCGGATCATTGATCTGAGGGAAAAAGAGTCATGAATCGAAAAACACTGCAAAGCCTGATCCTCGCCATCGAGGCTGCGCTGATTATCGTGAGCCTTGCGACCGGAGCCAGTACGACCGTGGGGATGATCTGTTACTGGTCGATTGCGGCGCTGAACCACCTGACCGACTTCATTATCCGCTGGATCGAGGAGAGGGAAGGCCGCAAGGAGAAAAAGCATGACGGAAGCAAAGATCGTTGACCTCAAGACAGTCATCGGTGTGTATCCCCTCTGCAACACGGGGGCTGTACTGGTACACGCTATCGACTATGCGGAGGATAAGATCCTCGCAAGCATCAACGGGGAGAACCCGAAGTGGTGCGACATGACTGAGGAATTCATGGAAGTCACCGGAGACATGGAGCTGGGCTTTACGCTCGGCTCTTTCTTTATCCCGCTGTGCGAGGTCATGCGTTTTTACAGCGGATAACACAGATGGAGGGAACGATGCAGAAGACTGCTGAACTGAAAGTCCTGCCGGTATCGGTACTCAAACCGGCAGAATACAATCCCCGCAAAAAGCTGAAAGTCGGGGATAAAGAGTACGAGAAAATCAAGAACAGCATCGAGGAGTTCGGCTTTGCCGATCCGCTGGTCGTAAACTCCGACATGACGATCATCGGTGGCCACCAGCGCTTGACGGTGGCTATTGACCTTGGCTACACCGAAGTGCCCTGCGCCGTTGTCGATATCGACAAGGTCCGGGAGAAAGCGCTGAACATCGCGCTCAACAAGATCACCGGTGCCTGGGACGACACACTGCTGGCGGAGCTCCTGGAGGATATTCAGAACAGCAACTTTGACCTGGGCAAGACCGGCTTCGATCCGCCCGAGATCAACACACTGTACAACAAGCTCCATGCCAAACAGGTCCCCGAGGATGATTACGATGGG
>R21__coassemble_1189_pt1 | contig 18404 bp, 11 predicted proteins | sample R21__metabat2_high_PE_034 | metagenome-assembled genome bin R21 | reverse complement strand
ATGATGCCGCGGGTATCCTTGATGGAGATGCGCTTGCCGGTGCCGTTCCAGCCGGTGTTGACCAGATAGGCCTTGGCGCCGCTCTTCTGCATCTTCTTCACAAGCTCTTCAGCATACTTGGTCGGATGCAGCTCGAGGAAGGCCTGGCCGAAGCAGGCAGAGAAGGTCGGGGTGGGCTCGGTGATGCCGCGCTCGGTGCCGGCCAGCTTGGCGGTGAAACCGGACAGGAAGTAGTACTTGGTCTGTTCGGGATCCAGAACGGAGACAGGCGGCAGAACGCCGAAAGCATCGGCAGAGAGGAAGATCACGTTCTTGGCGTCAGGACCTGCGGAAACAGGATTGACGTTCTTGACGATCTTCTCGATGTGCTCGATCGGGTAGGAAACACGGGTGTTTTCGGTGACAGACTTGTCAGCAAAGTCGATCTTGCCTTCACTGTCAACCGTTACGTTCTCAAGAAGAGCGTCGCGGCGGATGGCGTTGTAGATGTCAGGCTCGGAGTCCTTGTCGAGGTTGATGACCTTGGCATAGCAGCCGCCTTCGAAGTTGAATACGCCGTTGTCGTCCCAGCCGTGCTCGTCATCGCCGATGAGCAGACGCTTGGGGTCGGTGGACAGAGTGGTCTTGCCGGTGCCGGAGAGACCGAAGAAGATGGCCGTGTTCTTGCCTTCCATATCTGTGTTGGCGGAGCAGTGCATGGAAGCCATGCCGCGCAGAGGCAGATAGTAGTTCATCATGGAGAACATGCCCTTTTTCATTTCGCCGCCGTACCAGGTGTTCAGGATGACCTGCTCACGGCTGGTGACGTTGAAGGCAACCACGGTCTCGGAGTTGAGTCCGAGTTCCTTGTAGTTCTCGCACTTGGCCTTGGAAGCGGTATACACAACAAAGTCAGGGGTGAAAACCTTGAGTTCTTCCTCAGTGGGCTTGATGAACATGTTGCGGACGAAGTGAGCCTGCCATGCAACTTCCATCACAAAGCGGACAGCCATGCGGGAATCCTTGTTGGCACCGCAGAAAGCATCCACGACATACAGCTTTTTGCCGCTCAGCTGCTTCTTTGCAGCGGCCAGGACAGAAGCCCAGGCTTCCTGCGTCATGGGATGGTTGTCATTCTTGTAGCCGTCGGTGGTCCACCAGACGGTGTTCTTGGAGTTTTCATCCACAACGATATACTTGTCTTTGGGAGAACGGCCGGTATAAATGCCGGTCATGACATTTACGGCACCGAGTTCGGTCAGGACACCCTTGTCATAGCCTTCCAGAGAAGGGTCCATCTCGTCATTGAAAAGAGCATCATAGGAGGGATTATAGATGATTTCTTTGGCATCCATAATGCCGTACTTGGACAGATCAATATTTGCCATGTAATTCAACCTCTTTCCATGGGCCGTTCAACAGCCCACGGTCGCGAGTATAGCACAGCCGAAAAATCAAGTCAATGGAAGCACTGCAGGAATTTGAGAGATTTGTGAAAAAAATCACAATAGGCTGCAGAGCATGCGCGGGGGAGGATAAGACAGCGTGTGAAACGGTGTGAAATCCCCGGCGTGGGCGGTGCAGTTATTCAGAATGAGAGAACTATGGTACAATAGAAAAGGAAGATCCGAAAAAAGCCGACAGGCGGACGGGGGTGCAGTATGGGAAATCTTGATCCGGGCGTTCAGGCGGCCTATGCAAAGGCGGTTCTCTCGGAGCGGGAACAGGATGTGTACATACGAACCCTTGCCAAAGTCCAGGTGATTACAAGGAGCATGCAGCCGGAGGAAAAGGAAGACTATCTTCAGAGCAAATCCTTCCGGAATGCACTGCAGCAGACAAGGAAGAAAGACAGAACCTACCAGGCCCTTCTCGCGGGGGAACTGCCGGAAGCCTACCAGATTGATTTTGAACGGCTGGAACCGCTGATTGAGGCGGAAGTTCGGGACGGACATCCGGTGGATCTAGTTTTTCTCAGGTCTGTCCAGCGCACGCGCCAACCGCTGAGAAAGGCAAGGCAGGCACGGGCCTGCCTGGAAGACGGAAAAGCAGAAGCGTTTTTTCGAAAGAACACCGGGCGCATCGTCATGGAACTTGACCAGAAGGTCTCCGGATATCTCGAAACCAGCGATATCACGGAATGGTGGAAGGAAAGCGATGCAGAGGAGCAGATCCTTGATGCGCTCATGCATACCGCTTTTGCACAGGGCATTCGGGAGAAGGACATTGAGCGTGCACTGCAGAGGCCTCTGAACGTCTTCCTTTCGGCAAAACTATGCGGAGAATACCCGGTACTGCATGCCTGTCAGTCTGTGCGTCTGGATGAAAAGCAGACGATCGGCTCACTGATGGGGGAAAAGGTGCAGGGCATTCAGGGCAGCATTTCGCAGACGGTCTGCGCGCGCTTTTCACGAAAGCGCATCCGAAAACTGCTTTCCGGGAATGCCAGCGTGAAGGCACTGCAGGAACAGATGGATCTGGAGCATGCAAGGCATACCCGCCTGCAGGAGGCTTTGATTCAGGCTGTTCCAGAGAAATTCAAAGACCTGTATCCCATGGCACGGCGCATGCACCGCCGCTTTATTCTCCACATTGGTCCAACCAATTCGGGAAAAACCTGGGAGAGCATGCAGAGGCTCCATGCGGCACGCCGCGGCATTTATCTGGGACCGCTTCGTCTGCTGGCCTTTGAACAGTTTGAATCCCTGAACCTGGACGATATTCCCTGTTCGCTGATTACAGGCGAGGAACAGATTCTGGTGCCGCAGAGCCGTGTGCAGTCTTCGACCATTGAAATGGCGGACCTGCAGACGCATTATGATGTGGCTGTCATTGATGAATGTCAGATGATTTCGGACCGCGACCGCGGAGGTGCATGGTCAGCAGCCGTACTGGGACTGTGTGCAGATGAAATCCATGTCTGTGCATCCCCGGAAGCGGAACAGCTGCTCTGTGCGATTATCCGTGACTGCGGGGACTCCCTCGCGGTGGTTCATCACGAGCGGATGGCCCCGCTTGTGGTGGAGGATACGGGATTCCAGTTCCCTGAAAGTGTGCGGAAAGGGGATGCGCTGATTGTTTTTGCCAAGGCACGCGTGCATGCCCTCGCCGCAGAGCTCAAGCAGATGGGGTTCGAAGTCTCCCTGATCTACGGTGCCCTGCCGCCGGATGTCCGGAGAAATCAGGCAGAGCGTTTCCGGCGCGGAGAAACCGATGTCGTGGTGTCGACCGATGCCATTGCCATGGGCATGAATCTTCCCATCGCCCGGGTGGTGTTCATGGAGTCTGAAAAATATGACGGAGATATCACACGGCCGCTGACAGATTCTGAAATCCGGCAGATATCTGGCCGCGCCGGGCGCTACGGGCAGTATGATGTGGGATATGTGAATGCTTTCGGCTTCAAGCAGGTCGTGGCGCATGCTCTGTCACGTCCATTCCTTCCCCTGACGCATGCCGTGATCCGTTTCCCTGAATCGCTGCTGGGCCTGCCGCTGCCGCTTACGGAGACCATCAACCGGTGGATCAGCATGAAGGACAAGGGCTATTTTTCGAAAGCCTCAACCATGCGGATGGCCGGCCTGGCTTCGCGTATGGAAACCAAAGCCACCGACAAGCATCTTCTGTATGAATTCCTGTGCATTCCCTTTGACGAGACAGACAGCGTCCTGCTCAGTGAATGGAAAGCCATGTATCATGCGGAGGCCTCAGGCAGCCATTACAATGTCATGGCTGTCCTCCCGGAATACCGGGATCCGGATGCGTGCCGCATCACCATGCTCGACGGGCTTGAGGAGGATTACACGCTCTGTGACCTCTACTATAACTATGCCAGACGGTTTCTGGAAAATCCTGAGAAGATTCTTGAGGAGATTCAGCTGAGGAAGGACCTGATTTCATCGGGCATCATTCATATCCTTTCCACACAGAAACTGCTCATGCGCACGTGCAGAAAATGCGGACGTCATCTCCCCTGGAACTGGCCGTATACGGTATGCGATCACTGCCACAGAACGCATTCCTATGTACGGGACGACTGGGATGAAGAGTGAGCATGCCTGCAGAACAAACACAGCAAAAACAGCACCCCGGCTTTTGTTGCCGGGGTGCTGCTGTATTTGAAAAGAAGAATCAGGAAATGCGGATCGGGCGGCCGTGATCGAGTCTGGACTCTTCAGCGGCCAAGGCGACCAGGTGGCTTTCGACAGAGCGGTCAATGGCAGTCAGTGTCGGACTCATTTCGATCTCGCCGCGGACCAGATCGATGAATTCATGGACCATCACTGCGTCTCCGCCTGCATGCCCGGAGAAGTCATCTGCCAGCTTGCGGACATCAATCACTTCGTCTTCCTCTCCGTAGCGCATGACACGGATCGTGTTGGCTTTCATATCGGCGAGGATTTCGCCTTTGGTTCCGCCGATGCGGATCGTCCTTCCGCCGTGTGCGGTAAAGGCCGTCATGGTGAAATTGCAGGTCGAACCGTCTTCGAGCTCAAGGTTGACAACCTGATGGTCCACCACATCGTTATCGCAGTGATAAACACAGCGTCCGTACGGGCCTTCGCGCAGTGCACTGAGCAGTTTCTCCTCGGTCGGCTCAAAGGCGACAACGTTCTGCGGCCAGTCATCACCGGTCCTGTGGAATTCATCCAGGTAAAAGCGAACGGCATTGTAGGGGCAGGTATCGGCGACGCTGCAGTCAAGACAGCGCATTGCACTGCCTTTGGGTGCGTTTTCTTCCTTAAAGAGAGAAAGAGAGCCGAAGGAGGAAACATATTTGCAGTGTTTCCCGGTAAGCCAGAGCAGAATGTCCATGTCATGGCAGCATTTCTGCAGGATCATGCAGGAAGAAAGACCGGCATTGCGCCAGTTGCCGCGCACAAAGCTGTGTGCCTGATGCCAGTAGCAGACAGACTCAATGGCCTGAATGTTGACGGTATCGCCGATGGTGCCGCAGTCAAGAAGCTGCTTGATCTTCTGATAGAAAGGCGTATAGCGCAGAACATGGCAGACGGCCACTTTCCGCTTGCGCGCAAGGGCGAGGTCGGAAAGTTCACGGCACTGCGCTGCTTCCGGTGCGATGGGCTTTTCAAGCAGCAGATGGTAGTCCTTGAGAAGCGCTTCCTTGGCCTGGGCATAATGGCAGCGGTCAGGCGTGCAGATCAGCATGACATCGGCCAGGCGCGGCTGGGCGAGCATTTCTTCTGCAGAAGCATAGCAAGCGCTTTCGTCGATCCCGGTCAGACGGCGCATACCGGCCAGCTTTTCCGGATTGATGTCAGCAGCAGCGACGATTTTTGCCTTTTCGGGCATGTTGACCAGGATTTTGGAGTAGGTGTCCTGTCCGCGGGAGCCGCATCCGGCAACTGCGATGGTAATGGGTCGATCCATAGTGTATCCCTCTTTTTTTATGTTATTCACAGCATCCGGAAATCAAGATGCTGAGGTGGAGTGACATGTTGTTTTGCCCAGACAAGGGCATCTTCAGATACATGTCCGAATTGACGCATGGCTGCCAGTTCAAAAAACAGATCGGTCAGGAGGGTATTGCCTTCCCGGATATCGGTCAGGACAATATTGCCCTGCAGAATCTGCTCACATCCGTCCAGATCTCCGCTGCGCAGAAGGGCTGCTGCGCGAAGGGTCAGAATCCGTCCGTCCTCGCGAAGGAATTCCGGCACCGCCTGATACAGCCTGAGAAGCTCATCGTACGATCCGATTTCGAGCAGGCTCTGCATGGCTTCCAGAACCAGCGGGCGAATCGGCTTCATCCGGGCGGCTTCCAGAAGCAGATCTGCGCCTTTGCGCAGCTGTCCGCGCTTCTTTTCGTGCAGGGCCAGGCATCGGAGCGCCCAGGGATTGGAAGCTTTTTCAAGAGAGATGCGGTATTCATCTTCAGCTTCGGTGCTTCTCTGGTCCGCATCCAGGAGAACACCGAGCAGGTAATGTCCTTCCCAGTGATCCCCGCTGCCGTCCCGGATCTTTTCCCGGAGGAAGGCCTCCCATTCACTGCCGGTCACATAGCCTTTGGGCTCAGAGAGGGGAGCGGAAGCGGGAAAAGCGGAAGACGCAAGAAAGCGCTCGGAGAATGCATCCGTGCACATGGCATCCTGATTCAGGTGAAGGCCTTCCAGGTTGCCGCAGGAGATGCTCATTTCATTGAGCGCATAACAGACCGCTCTGTGGAGAACCGTTCCGGTCTGTCCGTCCAGTTCCTGTCGGACCTTCTGATGATAGTCTTCCAGCACCTGTTCCGGACGGAAGGCCTCCAGCCGGTCCAGGGTGTGCCGGACGGCTTCAGACCAGTCTGCTCCCTGAACGATACAGCCATCTGTCTTCAGCGGCCCGTAGGACTCGAGCCAGGAAATGGTCTGACCGGGCTGCATGGGGAGATGTTCCAGTTGCGTGCGTGCCAGTCCTGACTGCAGTTCAATGTAGGCACTGTCCCCGTTGGAGAGAAATTCCTGCCAGTGACGTCCGCCCTGTCCCATGCCCCAGACAAACAGTTTTCTGCCGCGAAGCTCGGGCGTGGAGGTCTGGCAGATGCCGTACCCATCGCGGTTGAGTGCAGCAATAAAGGGACGTGCTTTCTTGGGCAGGTCGAAGAAGAAATCCATGGACTGAGGCAGGCAGACACTCCGGGAGACATCCCAGTCCAGCGTTCCGCCGCTTTTTCTGGCAAGCTCTGCGGCCTGTCCGCGAAGCTTGTCAGCCTCAGCGGTCATATATGGAATCGGCACTTTGCTGAGCTTGCCGCCATACCCGTACCGATAGGCCTTTTGTGCAGGGACGACAACGCGGATATCTTCCCCTTCATTGACGGCCATATTGGACCACCAGTAGACCGCTGTCGGCTCCTGCATCGGGTTGTCGATTCGGACCCGCACATAGAGCTCATGGGAGCCGTCGGGCAGAAAGGCTTCAACCCGGTAAACCAGACGCCGGACACGCTCATACTGAAACATGCGCAGAACCGGCGTGCCGTCAGAGAGCGAAAGGGCTTCTGCGCACAGATCGGAGCAGGTGAAAGGGGTATGCCCGATAATGCCGCAGTTCCACTCCACACCGCCGGAAAACCAGGCGTTTCGCAGTGCAAGATTTGCCGGCTGGAAGACCGGATTGCAGTGGAGCAGTTCCTTTTCTTCGACCTTGTCAAACAATGACCAGAGCCGGCCGCCGAGTGTGGGAAGAAAGGTGGCCCTCAGGTACTCGTTTTCCAGTACAAACGCTTTGAAGTCCTGTGGCCGGCGGATACGGTTGTAGCCGTCCTGCATCAGATAGGGGAGAATGGTATGGACGCGTCCCCAGCCCATATACCGGGCTTCCTCTGGGGTGACGGTCTCATGATCAATCTCGATGGCCGCATGCGCATCCGACACAGCGGTCAGATCAGGCAACGGATTTGCTTTTCCGAGATCCGCGGCGGGCATCGTATAGACCGTTGTTTTCAGCTGACTCATGGTGTTTCCTCCGGGTAGGCAATGTCATAAGTACCCTCATGAAAATTGACAGTGACACAGGTCCCATCTGAAAAGCACGTCTGCTGCATGGTCCGTTCCGGATTGAGGAACCGGTGGCTGACCATCTTTTCCCGTGCAACATGCGCCTGGAGTTTCTCAATAATGTGCGCCTGGTGGATATTCTCTTCGAGTGCTTCACCCTCAAGCGTGTCTGACATATACCCCATTCCGCCGTTGAGCAGGCACTGGAGGAATCCGGTGGTGCCTTCCGGAATGCCCCATTCACCGGCTTCCATCTTCCATGGAATGAGAACACAGTCATGATAGACGAGATTGAAGAGCGGAACAGGAATTGCACTGCCGGTCAGATAGGGCGCCCAGTGGCAGAACACCTGGCTGTCCATGGCCCAGTCGTTGACTTCTTCGGAGGAGGGAATAATGCCGCGGGAAGTCAGATAATGGAAACAGCGGGCCCGGTATGCCAGACATTCCTTTCTTGTCATCCGGTGACGCGGATTGGCGCATTCATCGGCCTCATTGCAGGTGAAGACATCCAGGTATGTGGCCTGCAGACGAATGCCGTGCTCGAAGAGCTGCTCAAAGTTTCGCCTAACATAATCCGGAGCCAGGGAAGCACAGAGATAATTCTGCTTTCCACCTGCCCAGATAGCATGACCGTAAATGCTGCCGTCAGGTCCCTGACAGGCGTTGTCGGGGTTATAGGTCGGCGCATCGAGATAATAATCGCGGTACTGATCATGAATGCCGAAAAGATACCCACAGGCATCCAGTGTGTCTGCCAGTGATTTCATGCCTTCCCAGCCGCCCATTTCCCGGCAGGGAGGAAGATAGTCGGGATGCTGGTTGTCATACCCGGGCTGTCCCCAGCCGTCCTGGTGGAGATAGAGCCGATGGACGCCTTTTTCTCTGAGGCGGCGGACACGTTCTTCCCAGTGTGAGAACGGGACAAGACGGTCGTTGTTCTCCGGGTGTGCTTGATCATAATAGCGTGAGTCCGGGGTGACATGCGACTTGCCGGCACAGTGCATGACGCAGCTTCCGATCAGGCGGCTGATATTCGGGTTTTCGGTTTCCTTTTCCCGGATGGTAACCGGCTTCCCGGTCTCATCAGCAATCGAGCGATACAGATGGCACAGGTCCACATAGGTGTTGCCGGCGGGAAGAAAATAATAGGAAACCGTGCGCTGATAGCGCATTTTTCCAAGGGACGGGAGATGCCGGGCATAGATTCGGTTTGGACCGCCGGCGGGATGGGAAACCGTATACTTTGTATCCCATGGGGCATGAACCAGGGCCAGATAGGCACCGCTGTCTGTCACCTCACCCCACCAGGGCATATAGGCAGCTTCTGAGCACATCTGCCCGTCAAACGGAAGCTTTGAGCAGGCTTCCTCAGGCCAGTCTGCAGGGAGCAGCTGCCCCTGCATGGTGTTGAGCACTGCATAGGCGTGCTCTCCGCCGGCAATGAGCGGGGCAGGAAACACGACTTCCTGAATCACGCCCCTGCCATCGGAGAAAAAGACAAGACTGAAATCCACATGCCCGTCGACATCGTGAATCAGAAGATCTGTCTCAAAATGAAGGTCGCCATGGCCTTCAAACCCCTGATAATCGGTTCTCACGCCATGCCCGAGACCGGAGGAAAAGGGCGTGGTGGTGATCTGCGCAGCACGATCGAAGGGGAGCTTTTCGCCATTGGCATACAGAATATGCGGGGCGTACTGTACATCGAGAGGCCAGGCAGTCGTGCCTGCGCAAAGCGAATGGTCGGGAAGAAGGGAAACAAACTGTGAACGGTTCATGGCTCCACACCTCTTTGTAAAAAAGGGGCCGCTTCCCCACGGATCATGAAGAAACGGCCCCATGCTCAGTTCAGCATGTCTGGACTTGGATTACCAGCCGTAACCGGCGGCGACCTCGGTCACCTTTTCGGTGGCAGGGCCGTAATAGGCTTCTGCACGGGCCTTCATATCGGCAAACATGTCAGCGACAGGTTCTGTGCCGGAGATGATCAGCCAGTATTCAGAGGTGATGTTGAAGGCGCTTGCATCGGTGACAGCATCGTCATCGATGAGCATCGGACCAACTTCAGGATAGACAGGGTCCACATTGCGGATCGCGCAGACTTCAGCATTCAGGCTCTTGACTTCATCATTGTACTTGTCATAGTACTCGACGTTCGGGAGAGCCTGCATTTCGAAGCCCCAGGAAGTCCAGTGGGTGACAGGAATGCACGGATACTTGGTGGCAAGAACAGAAGCATTGCCGTTCTCGTCGCGGATCAGCTTCACGTTGCCGGCTTCATCAATGGTGTAGTCGACATCCTTCAGGCCCATGCGCATATACTTGCCTTCGCCAAGGAGGTATTCATAGAACTGCAGGAAGCGGTCCATCTTTTCCTCGGTGATTTCAGGGGCAAACTGTACAGCGACCATGCAGGAAATATAGGCTTCCATGTGCGGCTGATCACCCTTGTTGGTTCCCAGAGCACCGATCAGGCCGATGCGATCGAAAGGATTGCAGTCAGGGTTTGCAGCACCGTAATACTTGGTCATGACAGAGTTGATCCAGTCAGCGTCAGCATTGCGCACGCAGACACCGAAGGTGTTGGAAGAGAACTTCTGGAGGCCTTCCTTCCAGCTGGTGGCAGCAAAGTCGGGGTCGATGGAACCGTCTTCATACATTTTGCGCAGCCACTGGAGGACTTCGATATTGCGGTCGTCGAGAGCACCGAAGAACCAGTTGCCGTCGGCATCTTTGTTCCAGTAACGGTTGGAAACACCGGTGGATGCGAAGAAATAACGCAGGGTGCCCAGACCGTCGCCGGTGAGGCCATAGGTGTCATTGACGCCGTTGCCGTCGGGATCGTTGTAGGTGAAGGCGTGGCAGACTTCATAAAGCTCTTCCCAGGTCTGGGGCATTTCCAGACCCAGCTTGGCCAGCCAGTCCTTGCGGATGAAGAGGCCCTTGCGCTCAGCTTTATAAATGCTGGGGTCGGCGGAGTCAGGCTTGGGCAGGAAGTAATAGCCGCCATACATGTTGTACACAAGCTGGGACACAGCATCGTTCTCAAGGCGTTCCTTGGTCAGCGGATACTTGTCGATCAGTTCCTGAGGAATTTCAGCAACCAGTTCTTCGGGAATGAACTGGGTGATTTCCTGGGTGTAGTAGAGGATGTCAGCGGTAAAGACTTCCGGCAGCTTGCCTTCATTGGCAGCGAGCTGGGTGACAGTGAAGTCATTGTTGTAATAGTTCGTCTCGGACTGAATGAAATTGATGCCAAAATTGTCCTGAATGTACTTGGCCATTTCATCCGTTGCCGGGTCCCAGGTGAAGGGATCATCGTCAGAGTCTGCTGTGATGTCCAGGATTTCGCCGTCATAAGCCAGGGCGGTTGCGCTGACACACAGAACAAGTGCGATGATCAGAGTGAACAGTTTCCACAGTTTCATGAAATAATCCTCCTTTGAGATAATCTATTGCAAGCCTTTTGGCTGACAATCGGAAAACGGGGATCAGCCCTTGACAGCACCAATGGTCATGCCCTTTTCAAAGTACTTCTGTATAAACGGATAAATGATGACCATCGGGAGCACCGTTGCGACAGCACAGGCCATCTTCAGGCCGGTCTCATTGAGGAAAATACGGTTTCCGGCAGCGTCGCGCAGTCCTTCCATGTTCTGCATATCTGCAGGACGTGCTTCATGAACGACAAAGTTCCGGACAATGAGCTGGAGCGGAAACAGTTTTTCATCACGCATGTACAGCATGGCTGCAAACCAGCTGTTCCATGTGCCGACAGCCACAAACATTGCGATGGTGGCCAGGGTCGGAATGGAAAGAGGGTAGATGATGCGGAAGAGAATTGTCCACTCGTTTGCGCCGTCAATGCGCGCAGATTCTTCCAGCGACGCGGGCAACTGCCGGAAAAAGGAGCGGACAATAATAAAGTTGAAGACACTGACAGAGTTGGGAACAATGAGTGCCAGCAGATTATTGCTCCATCCCAGGGTTTTTGTAATGTTCATATAGTTGGGAATCAGACCGCCTGAGAAGAACATCGTAATGAGCAGATAGATCATAAAGAATTTCTGACCGCGCAGATCACCCCGGCACAGGCCATAGGCCAGCATGGATGTGACCAGGGTCGAGAGCAGGGTGGCACTGATGGTAATCAGGATGGTCAGAACATAGGAGCGGGGGATGAGCGAGGTGGAAAAAATATAGGCATAGGATTCCAGCGTCGGTTCTTTGGGCCAGATGATGAAGGGCTCCCGCATATATTCCACATTGCTGGTGAGGGAAATGGCGAAAATGTTAAAGAACGGAAACAGAATAATGATGGAAATCAGAATAAAGAAGAGAATATTGCAGATGTTGAAAATATGATCTCCGACGCTCCGCCGGATCTTCATGCCGGGATGCACTGCGTTTTTCGCCATGCCGATACCTCCTTTTCGGTGCAGTAAGATGAAGATCGGAACAGGAGAATCAGAAGAATCCTTCTCCGGACATCTTTTTCACCACGAAATTGGAGACGAACAGAAGAATGCAGTTGACAATCTGCTGGAAAAGACCGATGGCGGTGGAAAGATCATACTGTCCCTTGCCGACACCCATGTCATAGACATAGGTATCAATCACCTGGGCAACCGTTGTCTGCGTGGCGGCTGTGCGCAGGTTCATGATCTGGTCAAAGTTGGCGCCCATGATGGAGCCGACATTGAGAATCAGCATGGTGGTGATGGAAAATGCAATGGATGGAAGTGTAATGTGCAGGCACTGCTGGAAGCGATTGGCACCGTCAAGGTACGCGGCCTCATACATTTCCTGGTCCACTCCGGCAATGGCGGCCATATAGATGATGGTACCCCAGCCGGCTTCCTTCCAGATACTGGTCAAGTAAAGCATGCCGTAAAACTTGTTGGGGTCCGAGAGAAGATTGATGGCCTGATATCCCATGGACATCAGCAGCTTGTTGACCAGACCGGATGTGATGGAAAAGAGGGAGAACAGCAGGGAATACATGATGACCCAGCTGATGAAGTGCGGCAGATAGATAATGGTCTGAATGGTGCGCCGATAGCCTGTGCTGCGCAGTTCATTCATGAGAAGTGCCAGCAGAATCGGAACAGGGAAGGTGATGATGAGCTGGGTGATACCGATAAAAAAGGTATTCCAGATCACCTGGCCTGCTACGGGGCTCTTGAAGAAACGGCCGAAATTGTACATGCCGACCCATTCGGAAAAGACAATGCCGCTTTTGATCTTGTAATCTTTGAATCCCAGAACAATGCCGTACATGGGCATATAACTGAAGACAAAGACAATGATCAGCCCGGGGATGATTAATGAATAGCGGTATCTGTCCTTCCAGAGGTCCCGTGCGACAGGTCTTGACCAGTTTTTAAGACCGGGGAGAAGAAAGAAAGCAAGAACCGTGCCAATGATCACCAGCGCGCCGCATCCGGCGAGAAACGCTGGTTTCAGGCCGTACAGCATGAAATCCCATTTTTTCCGTCCGATGATGCCCGTGATGGCAAGATACCATATGCCGCCCCCGGCCAGCATGCAGACGCCTGCAATGAGCAGAGCCTGGATGACGTGCAGGGGATGTCTGTTTTCTGTGGTTGACGCGTTGCGATGAGGAGAGGCTTGCATGAGCTGTACCCCCTTTCACAAATACGACTTCAAGATGGAGTGTATGGGTCATTCTAGCCTTTTGTTCAGGTTTCGTCAAATATGATAAATCCATCTGGTTTACAGATGTATACAGTTTGGTTTGGGAGGCAGAATTCCTTTTCGAAAAGGGGCTCGCGGGGTGGAGAAGCCTTTTTGTCATGGCGTGAAAGGCGTCTGGGAGGCTGCGTTCAGCGTGAACAAACCGCTTACAGGATTATTGCAGTTTTCCGGGTGCCGTGCTATCATGAAGTCATCCCAAAGCAGCAGAAGTACGACGAAAGGGGACCTATGTTTATGAGCAAAGTTTATTTTACCAGAGAAATCACGCCGGACAGTCTGGTTCGTATGTATGAGGCTCTCGGTGTTTCACTGAAGGGAAAAGTGGCTGTCAAAATGTCAACCGGTGAATCTGAGCTCAGCAATCACCTGCGTCCTGAACTGATTGAGAAGCTCGTCAAGAAACTCAACGGCACGATCGTGGAATGCTGCACGGCCTATGGCGGAAGCCGTCAGGATGTGCGCAGCCACTGGAACGAAATCCACAAGCGCGGATTTGAAAAGGTCGCTCCTGTGGATATCATGGATGAATTTGATGAGTTCGATATTCCGATTGAAAACGGCTTCCATCTGAAAAAGGATATTGTGGGCGAACATCTCAAGAATTATGACTCTGTGCTGATTCTCTCCCATTTCAAGGGACATGTCATGGGCGGATTCGGCTGTTTTTTTTTTATGATTTGGATAGGAATGTGATCTACACACGGCAAGGCGCTGATTCACTCTGCCGGCGTGACCACAGATCCTGAAGAGTGCTGGAAGGTAGGCAACAAGCAGGATGATTTCCTGGAGTCCATGGCGGATGCGTGCAAGGCTGTGATCAACTATATGCATGCCACCAAAGGACCTGACTCCATGCTGTATATTTCCGTTGCCAACCGTCTGTCTGTGGACTGCGACTGCGATGGACATCCGCATGAGCCGGAAATGGGCGATCTGGGCATCTTTGCATCGACAGACCCTGTTGCACTCGATCAGGCCTGCTATGATGCTGTCAAGAATGCCAAGGATCCCGGCAAGGCTGCGCTGGTGGAACGGATGGATTCCAGACACGCGATCCGTACCGTGGAAGCTGCCTTCGAGCATGGCCTGGGTGAGCGCACCTATGAGCTGATTGAAATCTGATCAAAAGACAATGGAATCCAATCGCGAACGGCATGCACCGCATGCCGTTTTTCCATGCCCCGAAACAGAAAAATCCCGGAGCCTCAGGCTCCGGGAATGATAAACAGAAACGGGGATCAGGCGAGAACAGCGCGATGATACACTTTCTTGCCTTTGCGGATTTTGACGCCGTCTTTGAGCTGGCTGCGGCTGATCATGGCATTTTCATCGGATGCGGTTTCTCCGTTGAGGGAAACGCCGCCCTGCTGGATCAGTCTGCGCGCTGCGCTCTTGGAGGGGCACAGACCGCAGCGGACCATGAGGTCAGGCAGAGAAATGCCCTCTTCCGGCACATCGCTTTCAGCGAGCTCGGTGGAAGGCATATTTTCATCGGAACCGGCACCGGAGAACAGTGCGGCAGCCGTTGCTTCTGCCTTCTTGGCCTCTTCTTCGCCGTGGACCAGTGTGGTCAGTTCATAGGCGAGAATCTTCTTCTTTTCGTTGATGCGGCTGTCATCCCAGTGATCCATTTCTTCAATGGTCTCCAGGGGCAGGAAGGTCAGCATGCGAATGCACTTCATGACATCGGCATCATCCACATTGCGCCAGTACTGATAGAAATCAAAAGGACTGGTCTTGTTGGGATCAAGCCATACAGCGCCCTTGGCCGTTTTGCCCATCTTTTTGCCTTCAGAGTTGAGAAGGAGCGTGATGGTCATGGCAAAGGCATCCTCACCGCGCTTTTTGCGGATGAGCTCGGTGCCGGCGAGCATGTTGCTCCACTGGTCATCGCCGCCGAACTGCATGTTGCAGCCGTAATGGTCATGCAGGTAGAGGAAGTCATAGCTCTGCATGATCATGTAGTTGAATTCAAGGAAGCTCAGGCCGCGCTCCATGCGCTGCTTGTAGCATTCTGCGCGGAGCATATTGTTGACCGAGAAGCATGCGCCGACATCGCGCAGAAGATCAATGTAGTTCAGGTTCAGAAGCCAGTCAGCGTTATTGACCAGGATCGCGGCATCATCTCCGAAGGTGATAAAGCGTTCCATCTGCTTCTTGAAGCAGTCGCAGTTGTGCTGAATGGTTTCAGGCGTCATCATGGAGCGCATATCAGTGCGTCCGGAGGGATCGCCAATATAGCCTGTACCGCCGCCGACAAGCACAACAGGCTTGTTGCCGGCCAGCTGCAGACGACGCATCAGACAGAGGGCCATGAAGTGACCGACATGCAGGGAGTCTGCCGTGGGGTCAAAGCCGATATAGAATCTCGCACCGCCGTTATTGATGAGCTCACGGATTTCCGGTTCGTCTGTGACCTGTGCGATGAGACCGCGTGCCTGCAGTTCCTCATAGATTCCCATGGGTATTCCTCCTTATATATCATTCGGGATTCATAAACAGGGCCAGACAAGATGCCATCTTGTCTGGCCGCTGACAATGATCAACTTCCCGTTCCGAAGACTCAGGTCTTCTTGCACGGCACATTTGTGCCTCAGATGCCGATAGGATTCTATTGCACAAAGCGGAAATTGTCAATGTTTTCACCCGCTGAATATGATATAATCGAGAAAAACCAGAAGGGGACGGCGTGATGAGCAGCAGACTGGCGAACTGGCAGAGAAGGGTTAAGAAACGGTATATGGCCCTGGCCTTCCTTGCACTGATCCTGATGATTTTCATCGGAGTATCCACCATGCAGAAGGACAGCTATACTTTTTCCTCTGCCAGTGCCGGTGTTCCGGAGCGAATTGAGCTGTCACGCGAGGACATCGCGGAATATCAGGTCAGGGAGGGCAGAAGGGAACTGACCTTTCACGCAAAACGTCCCGGTGATGTGACTGTGACGCTGGTTTATCCAGGTGATGCAGGGGAGGAAAAACGGGAATACCAGCTGCATGTGGGAGAGGACCTTCGGCTTTCAGCGGGACGCGGACGCTTTCCGGGAGACCGGGCGATCATTTTTTCCATTATGCTGATGTTTGCTGCCGGCACATTCGTCTCAATCTATACCTCTGTTGAAGCACATCGAAAAAAGGCGTTCAGCTATACCATGGTGGCGGCGGATGCACTCTCCCTGATGATGGGATTCCAGACGATTTTTCTCTTCGCAGCTTTTTTCCGCAGCGCAGAGTGGTCTCTGACGGGTTTCTTTCAGCAGATTTATGCGCAGGGGACCCGGTTTGTTACCTATACTGCCCCGGTCATGATTGTGCTGGCCGTCTGGCTGTGGATCAGCAATATGGTGCTGCTCTTCCGGGAAGGTTTTTCCTGGCGGAATATGCTGGGGATCGGGCTTGGCGCACTCTGGGCCAGTGCATATATTCTTCACGGACTGATTGCAGTTTTTGCTGATAGGACCAATGTACTGTGGATGATTGCGCAGACGGTGATCGACTACACGATTGTGTACTTTGAATGCGTGCTGTTTTCCCTGGTGCTCAGCGGAATCAGAGCTGCGCGCCATGTTCCGCCGCCCGACCGGGATGCCATCATTATTCTTGGCTGTCAGCTGCGCAGAAACGGGACACCGACTCCGCTGCTCCAGGGACGGCTGGACCGGGCACTGGCGTTTGAAAAGGACCAGCATGAACGGACCGGGCATCATGCCGTGTTTGTTGTTTCCGGCGGGAAAGGAAAAAACGAGATCTGCACGGAAGCGAGTTCCATGGGCAGATACCTCATGGGAAAAGGAGTTCCGAAAGAACGAATCCTTCTGGAAGAACAATCGACGAATACACTGCAGAACATGGAGTATTCCAAAAAGATCATCAGCAGGGAACTGCCGGGGGCGAAAACCGCGTTTTCCACGACAGGATACCATGTGTTTCGTTCGCTTCTGTGGGCGTCACGGTGTGATTTTGACTGTGAAGGCATGGGCAGCCGAACCAAATGGTATTATTACCCGAATGCCTACCTGAGAGAAATTCTCGGGCTGGTGGCTGCGCATCATGCAGTCCTGTGGGGACTGATTGTGGTGATTCTCGTGTACTTCACGTTTGGACTTCTCGCCCAGATTCACTGAGCACCGGGGAAGTCTCCTGACTGAAAAACAGTTCAATAAGAAAGGAATGTCAAAAAAGATCCGCGATACGCGGATCTTTTTTGGCGTCAGGTGACTTTCCTGTAATCTCTGGGCGTCATGCCGTATTTTTTCTTGAACGCGTCCTTGAAGTAGTTGCTGTCAGAAAAACCGCACCGGAGTGCAATTTCTGTAATGGAATCCCGGGTAGAAACCAGATCGAGCGTGGCATGATGCAGGCGAATAAACACGAGGTATTCGTGCAGGCCGATGCCGGTTTTTTCGCGGAACCTCCGACTGAGGTAGTTCGGTGAGAAACCGGCGGCTTCTGCAATATCTGAAGTGCTGATCGGATTCATATAGTGATCACAGATATACTGAGCGGCGAGAATAATCTGTCGGTCCGTCGTGTGAATCTGTTCAGGCGTGTCGGTGAGGAACGTGCAGATCCGGCTGCAGAGAAGGAACATCTCATGCAGAAGAGCTTTTTTCATTTCAGAGGACCGGGCATCATGAATCTTTTCTTCCTGGGTCATTCGGTCCAGACACCCGATGATTCGGCTCTGATAGGCTTCGGGCACCTGGAAAATCCTGTACTCGTTGAAAAAGGAAGAAGTGCCGGGAAGGAAGGGGAAAAGGCTGTCACAGAGATCCTCCTGGCGGAAAAAGATGACGGTCCGCTTGCAGGTCCCGAAAAGATAGCGCGTATAGTGCAGAGCATAGGGCGGGATCAGAATGAAGTCTCCCTGGTGGATATCATGAATGGAATCATTGATCAGAAAACGGCAGGTTCCGCTTTCGACATAAAAGAGCTCAAACCATTTATGGCAGTGATGACCAGTCATGACAAATTCGCTTGTGCGAATTCGGGTGTTAATTTCTATGCCCTCGATGGTGGTGCCATGGACCGGTGTCTGTCTAGAATTCATAGCTGCACCTCTTTGGATGGAAAATCAGTAATCATATGAAAATATAACGTAAATTCAGTAGAAAATCAAGAAAAACTATTTTATCTTTACGCGGGCTTTTTTCATTTTTCCACGCCATGCATGGGAGGAGTGGCCGGAGCGGAGAAAGAGAGG
>R21__coassemble_1168_pt1 | contig 18558 bp, 16 predicted proteins | sample R21__metabat2_high_PE_034 | metagenome-assembled genome bin R21 | reverse complement strand
TTTGTTTTTATATCCGGGAATGGTCACATACATGTCGCGCAGGATACTGGTCAGATTGATTGATCCGGTTTCAGTATTGATTGAAAGAATCATGTTGACGTCATTATGCTGAAGTCCGGCATCGCTGTCCATGGATTTTGACCGTGTATCAATACCGATCATCAGAATGTTCACGACATTCTCAGGAAGTTCCTTATTCAGTTCCAGATCATCCGGATTCACAGAAGTATCGACTTCCCAATTGTCGATATCCTCAATGGTTTCTTGGACCGCATCTGTTATCGTCCAGTCCATAAATTCTTCCGCGGTTTCTTCCTGCGTTTCCGGCACCATATCATCGAACGAGAGCTCTTCCTCTTCTTCTGCAAAAGCAGGCACCATTCCACATATCAGCAAAGCAGCAAGGAATCCGGACAACAATCTCTTAACCAAACGCATGCTTCTTTTCCTCCATTCTGTAATCAGGCAAATGATATCACGTCCTCTGAGGATACGCAATCATGTTCCTTAAATACTCAACACTCTCTTTAAGCCTTTTTTCATCAACTGTCATATGGCTGTAGGGTTCCAGAATGACAGCGCCTTGATAGTCTATTTCTCTTAACCAATCGACCAGCCGGCTAAAAGGAAACGCTCCCTCACCCGGGAGTTTTAGATTTCCCTGCAGGTCCCAGTCCAAAACATGGACATGAGCAAGATGCTTTCCCATCGCTTCAGCCATCACAAAAGGATCAATCCCTGCATGAAAAGCCTGCTTAATGTCCAGCACAAACCTCTGTTCCGGAAACAGCTCCAGCAGTGTCCTCACATCTTCCGGTTCACTGCATGCACACCAAGAAACGTTTTCCCACAGGATTTCCATCCCGTGATCCGCTGCTATTTTCTGCATTTCCGGAAAAACGTCCGTAAGATTCCTGATTTTTTCCGGCCTAATCCTGCTTTTGAACCCAGGCGGCCCATGCAGCACATAGAAAGACGCATCAAGCGCCTCCCCGGCAGCACACACACCATCAAAAATATGCAGCGCATCTTTTCTCTGTCTTGAGTAGGATGCAAACAGGTCCGATTCAAACTGAGTTCCTTTTGGATGGACTGAAACGCACGGAAGCTCCCCGAGATGTTCTCTGACAATCTGGCCGAAAGACCGATTGTATTCGCTGAATGTTTCCAGAAATACTTCGCAGGAATCAACTGCATATTGTCTCACTTGCTGAGCCGCACACTCAGTGTCCAGCCGTGCATAAAAAGCAGCGGAACTCATTCCCAGGAGCATCAGCATCCCTCCGGATTATTCAGCTCGTCCAAAGTCAGTGCAAAGGCGGGCACCATTTCCCGCATAAAATCCTTCACTTCAGGCAGGTCAATGGCATCTATGGATTCACGAATCGTCAATGCCGCCGCATCAAATTCATGATTTCCCGCACGCTGTTCTTCAATGCATTTCGTATATGCGCTGATTCGGTCGGCCGCTTTCACAATCTTTCTCTCATAGGTTCCGTTTTCAGACATACACGCCTCAATGGGTTCCCTCAGATCTTCCGGAAGCATAGCTGACAGTCTCTTGACGGCCTGGTCTTCCACAGTGTAAAAGGCGTCACGCATTTCTCTTGAATAATACTTTACCGGTGTGGGCAGATCTCCGGTCAGAACTTCGCTCGCGTCATGATACACTGCCAGCGTCACCACATGCTCCACATCGACCTCTCTGGAATACCTCTGTTTCGCAATCAATGCTATGCCATGTGCAATCATTGCAACCTGAAGCGAGTGTTCTGCATCATTCTCCGGCTGCGTATTCCTCATCAGACTCCACCGGCGAATCAGTTTGAGCCGGGACATATATGCAAAGAAGTGATTCATGCGTCCTCCTGTCAGTTTCCTTGATTACGCAGATATCATACATCAACCGAACTGTTTGCGCAAATCACCTTCGAAGCATGATCGATATATGAGGTCAGCAGAATAAGTTCTGTTTGCCTGCAGCTCATTTCTCAGTCGCACAGCCTCCATTGCAGCGGTCCTTGTTTTAAGCATGTGCACAGCATGCCGGACTATTGACATCTCTCACCTGTTCTGTATAATACATACCGACAACTGCATCCACCGCTGGGGGTGCGGCATGACTGCCGCTGAGAAGATGTGAATCTGACCCTTGGAACCTGTGTAGGTCATCCTACCGTAGGGAAGCGGACAAACAGCCTCCGGCTGTCTGCATCAGCTTTCCCGCGTCATCGCGGGTTTTCTTATTTCGGATGCAATAGAAGGAGGTTTTTTATGTCCCTGTTCCTAACCTCGGCATACGCTGAAGAAGCAGCAGCCACGACTCCGACCTGGTTTCACAACGTATTCCGGAAGCTCGGAGAACTTCCTGTCTGGGGATACGTTCTGGTCATTGCCCTGCTTGCGGTTGCTATCCTGTACTTTGTCAACAGCAAAGGCAAAAAGATCGTCTGGACAACTCAAATGCTGTCAGTGGGTGCGATGTGCATGGCACTGACCGTCGTGCTGAGCAGAATCCGGCTCTTCACTATGCCCAATGGCGGTTCCATCACACCTGCTAGCATGCTGCCCCTGATTCTGTTTGCTTACATCTATGGTGTCGGGCCCGGACTGCTTCTCGGGGCACTGTATGGCATCCTGGATTATCTGTTCGGCGGCTGGTTCCTGAATGCCCTCCAGTTTATTTTTGACTACCCGCTCGCATTTGCCATGCTTGGACTGGCTGGCCTTTTCCGCAGCACCCCGAACAAGAAAGCCGGACTTGTTCTGGGCACGTTTGTCGGTTCCCTTGGCCGGTATATTGCAGCTGTGCTGGCAGGTGTCTTTTTCTGGGCTGACGGGCGCACCGGTCTAGAAGCATGGACCTATTCCTTTGCCTACAACGGCTCTTATATGGCAATCGAATGCGTTCTGTGCATCGTGATTGCCGTTCTGATTGGTGAACGGATTCTCAAGTCCATCAATCGCTACAAATAACCATCCGCAGCCGTTCATTCCGCAGACAGATTTGTCTGCGGTTTTTCTTTTCCTCCGGAAGGATTTTTCCGGGTGAAACGCGAACATCATCATTTGCTTTTTTATGTTTTGAAGGGATGGTGGCAATGCTCGACCTCTGCTTTCTGGGAACCGGCGGTTCCATTCCAATGCCGAACCGTGCTTTGGCCAGTCTGTATATACGTGTCGATGGGCAGTCTATCCTTCTGGATTGCGGCGAAGGCACGCAGATCGGTATTATGCGTCTTGGCTGGGGCTTTCGCTGCATCGACGCACTGCTGCTCACTCATTTTCACGCTGATCACTGCTCCGGTGTGCCCGGTTTTCTCCTCGCACTTGCCAAAGCAGGCAGAGAAGAGCCTCTCCATATCTATGGTCCGCACGGTCTCCAGCGTGTCATTGATGGTCTTCGTGTCATTGCTCCTCAGCTTCCCTATCCGATCCTCCTTCACGAGCTGCCCATGGCTGGATCCTCTTTTTCTGCGATTGGTCTTGATATCCAGGCATTCCCCCTTGATCATGGAATCCCCTGCCTCGGATACGCTTTCCATCTGAACAGGATGCCGGAGTTTGACCCGTACAAAGCCCGGGCCCTCCATATTCCCATTGAAATGTGGAAAGTCCTGCAGCACGGGACCTCAGTGGTGGTCAATGGCCGTTCCATCCTTCCCTCTGAAGTACAGAAAGGTGAGCGCAGAGGCATCTCATTCACCTATGCCTCTGACACACGTCCCACAGAAAGCATTCTCTCCCATGCTTTCAACACTGATCTGCTGATCCTGGAGGGAATGTACGGAGAGGAAGACAAGCTCCCCCTTGCAATCAAAAATCACCATATGCTGTTTCGTGAATCTGCAGCGCTTGCACGGGATGCACAGGCGGCACGTCTGATCCTTACGCATTTTTCCACTTCCATGGAAACCCCGGAGGAATACCTGCCCAATGCCACAGAGATTTTCCCCTCCACCGAATGCGCGACAGACGGCATGTGTGTCTCACTGTCCTTTCCGGACCCGTAACTTCATCAGCGTTAGCAGCGCTTTCCCCTGTATCAGCTGTGATCATAAAAAATCGGAATGCTCAGCCGGCATTCCGATTTTTTTGATTCAAGACACACAGATTTCAATACATAACCGTTAAAAGGATCACTTCGCACGGATTCCACCAGCGCGGTGCCCATGTGGAATTTGTCACTCCACGATTGACAAGAAGATGATTCCCGTCATAAAAACCGTGTGTATACTTGGGAAACAGCCCCTGGCCCGGAGCATACAGTCCCTGGCCGAAGAGCTGAACCTGTCCCCCATGCGCGTGACCGGCCAGCGTCAGGTCAATTCCATGCCCCCGAACACAGACATCATAGTATTCCGGATGATGACACATCAGAATTTTGAATCCCGGATGCGATGCCATATCATCGACAAACCGTTTCATATCCGGCACCACTTCCGGGGCAAGCCGATGGGATTCCTTCTCCCTGGATGTAAGCCCTCCTATGATAAGGCCCTTAAAATCAATGTACTGATCATCAAGAATCCTGACTCTGCTTTTTTTGACAACATTCCTGAAATCTTTCCATTCCTCCGAGCGCGTCTCATGATTGCCAAGAGACAGGAATACAGGGGCTATTTCCGGTGCATCCTGAATAAAGCCGCTTGCATTTTCCACACCAGCCCGATGGCGGTCAAGGATATCTCCTGCCACCAGAATGGCATCCACTCCGGAAAGAGAGGACAGCCAGTCCCGATAGTTTCCATTGTGAAGGTCCGAAACAAAACCCAGAGTCAGGGTGTTTCCCTGCTTTGCATCTGACTCCACATGAAACCTGCTGACGACCCTTTTCATGCAGCCGCCCTCTTGCCGCGCACATGAACAATCAGCAGCGCAACACCCACAAGCAGCATCACTGCCGCATAGACTGCCCCTGTCATCCACATGTTCTTCCATACAAACATCAGATATCTCGCAAACAGCGGATTAATCTGACCCACATAGGAAGAAAATCCAATCGCCCTGCCAAAAGCGAGGACGGCAGCGACCATCAGTGCGCCGCCTGCAAGTCCACTTCCTGTCCATGCCGCAAAATAGCGGTGGTCACAAAGGAGAATCAGCAGAATAAGAAGAACGCCGGCAGCAGGAATCACCCACCACTTATCCAGGATGCGAAGCGCGTCCGGAATATTGACCGTCTCGGAAACCGTATTATACCCTGCAATAATCAGCTGTGGACGAATGGGGAAAATCAGTCTCTGAGCCATCTGCTCCACCGGTGTCACGATGTCATTCTGAGATGCCGTTCTCTGCAGGCCCTTCTCCACTTTCGCCTGGAACCCTGGATCATCGCGAACCGTATCCAGCATATTCGTGGTCATGAAATACGGAAAGATCAATTCCGCGTCCTCTTCCTGCTGTTCCTTCAGAAGCGTTCCCAGAAAGCTGACAACTTCATTGCCATAGCGATCAAAAGCATCTGCACTGATCTCGCCGGAAATCGAAGACGGATCAAACCCGTACTCATCAGAGAGCTTTCCGACAAATTCGTTCATTTTTTGAAGCTGCTCAGGCCGGATCGACTGCGCAGGCTGTTTCAGGAAAGCTTCGCTTCCAACAACGTGATGCGCAAGCACTGCGAGGTGCGTTCCAAGGACTGTCACAGCCAGAACAAAAGCAAAAATACAGCTTAAAATACGTCCAATGATTCTCATCTGATGATCACCACTTTACATGCTGCCAGCAGCATTTCCGAAATCGTTTTACCGTAGGTCACATACGTATAGATCAGTCCCGCAATCACCGGGAGTGCGAACACTACAGGGATCAGGAACCACCATGTCTGGCCATTCTTTTTCTTGTTCATTGTTTCATTCCTTTCAGAAATCAGTGTTCTGACTTTCTCGCTCTGGTCGCACGTCCGCGTCTCTGCTGGACCTGCGTTTTGACCGGTGCTTCGCCCTTCAGGCTGAGCAGCTGATCACGCAGCTTTGCCGCCTTCTCAAATTCCAGAGCAGCTGCTGCAGACAGCATCTGGTCCTCAATCTGGCGAATCAGCTCTTCGCGTTCTTCTTCATTCACTTCAGGCGGCAGTTTCTCCGTAACCTGCTTTGTAATTTCAAGAACTTCCCGAATGCTGGAACGCACCGTCTCCGGTGTAATCCCGTTCGCCTCATTATAGGCTTTCTGCAATGCACGGCGCCGATTGGTTTCTGTAATGGCTTTCTCCATGCTCTCTGTCATGATGTCGCCATACAGAATCACCTTGCCCTCCACATTTCGTGCAGCGCGTCCGATCGTCTGAATCAGTGTGGTCTCAGATCTGAGAAAACCTTCTTTATCGGCATCAAGAATGGCAACCAGCTGTACTTCCGGAAGGTCAAGACCTTCCCTGAGCAGATTGATGCCGACCAGAACATCATATTCGCCTTTGCGCAGATCCCGAATCAGCTCCATGCGCTCCATGGTCATGATATCGCTGTGGAGATAGCGTACGCGGATCCCGAGTTCCTGCAGATAATCCGTGAGCGTCTCAGCCATGCGCTTGGTCAGGGTCGTGACGAGGATTCTCCCGTCTTTTTCAACCACCCGGTGGATTTCTCCCACCAGATCATCCACCTGTCCGGTGGCCCTGCGCAGCACCACTTCCGGATCCAGCAGGCCCGTCGGACGAATGATCTGTTCGACGACCTGCTCAGCCAGCCCGAGCTCATAGGCGCCAGGGGTGGCTGAAACATAGATCGTCTGATGAATTCTCTGCGTAAATTCATCAAACAGCAGCGGCCGGTTGTCATATGCCGAAGGAAGACGGAATCCGTATTCCACCAGTGTCGTCTTTCTTGCACGGTCTCCATTGTACATTGCCCGGATCTGAGGAATTGTGACATGACTTTCGTCAATCATGCAGAGAAAATCCGAGGGAAAATAATCCAGAAGACAGTACGGGGCATCGCCTGGTTTTCTTCCGTCAAAGTATCGGCTGTAGTTCTCGATTCCCTGGCAATAACCGATCTCACGCATCATTTCCAGATCGTATGTCGTGCGCTGCGCAATCCGCTCCGCTTCGAGCGGCTTTCCGTTTTCCTCGAAGAAACGAACCCGTTCCTTCAGATCCTGCTCGATAACCTGCAGATTTTCCTCCATATGTTCCGGATCTGTAGCATAATGCGTGGCAGGATAGATACTGGCATGTTCCAGTGTCGTCAGCACGTGACCCGTTGTGGAATCGATTTCCGCGATCCGATCGATTTCATCGCCAAAGAATTCGATGCGAAGAGCATGATTGTATTCACCCGCTGGAATAATCTCCAGAACATCCCCTTTGACCCGGAATGTACCGCGGGCAAAATCTATATCATTTCGTTCATACTGGATATCAATGAGGTTTCGGATCAGTTTGTCCCGATCCAGATTCATCCCCGGCCGCAGGGAAATCATCTGTCCCTCATATTCACTGGGATCGCCCATCGAATAAATGCAGCTGACCGACGCTACAATAATGACATCTCTCCGCTCACGCAGAGCCGCTGTGGCGCTGTGTCTGAGGCGGTCGATCTCTTCATTGATGGATGCATCCTTCTCTATATATGTATCCGAAGAAGCAATATAGGCTTCAGGCTGATAATAGTCATAATAGCTGACAAAATACTCCACGCGGCTGTCCGGAAAAAAAGCACGCAGCTCAGTGCAGAGCTGTGCCGCCAGGGTTTTATTGTGCGCAATCACTAGGGTCGGCTTCTGAACGCGCTCAATCACTGAGGCCATCGTAAATGTTTTTCCCGAGCCCGTCACACCAAGGAGCACCTGATTCTTCATGCCTTTCTCAATGCCCGCAGCCAGGGCATCAATTGCCTGCGGCTGATCACCGCTGGCAGCATAAGGCGCTTTCAGTACGAATCTGTCCAGAACACATCCTCCTTTCGTGCACAGACACAGTCATCTTACCACACCATCCGTCAAATGTGAAGAAACAGGGTTGCCTTTTGCTTCTGCATGCTCAGGCAGCCCTGTTTCCATTTTGATGAATATCGGTTTCTTTTTGTCAGTGTTTCAGCCGCTTATCACATTTGCGCGCAAGCCAGGTGCCAAACGACTGGATCACCTGGGTAATAATGACCAGAACAATCACGGCCAGATACAGAACAGCGTACCGATAACGCTGATACCCGTAGGCCAGCGCCAGCTTGCCCAGTCCGCCGCCGCCAACGGCACCGCTCATCGCTGTATAGCCCATAATGGTGGTAATGGCCAGCGTAAAATTCGTAATCAGGCTGGGAACGCTTTCCGGAAGCAGCACATGGAAAATGATCTGCATCGGCGTAGCACCCATCGACTGCGCGGTTTCAATAATATTGGGGTTGATTTCGCGAAGGCTGCTTTCCACAAGGCGGGCAATAAACGGGAATGCAGCGACAGTCAGCGGAACCACGGAAGCAAGCGTGCCCACGGAAGTACCGACAATGACACGGGTCAGCGGGATGATCATCACCATCAGGATGATAAACGGAACAGAACGCAAAAGGTTAATCAGCAGATTCAGAAAGCTCATCAGCGGGCGTGGCAGCGGGCGGATGCCCTTTGCTTCCCCGGTCACCAGAATAACGCCCAGCGGAAGCCCGATGACAATGGCCAGCAGCGTGGCAAGAAGTGTCGAATAGACGGTTTCCCAGATTGCAAAAGGAAATTCTGTCAGCAGGACCTTCCAGGCTTCCTGCATTCTCTCCGGAGTAAATGCATTGGCAAAATTCATTCCATCACCGCCTCCTTTGCCTCATATTCCGCTTCCACCTGGACCATGACATCCGGCATCTGACTCAGATAGCTGACTGCCTTGGCAAGGTCTGCCGGCGTTCCCGGAATGTCCAGCAGAATATAGCCGTATGCGCGGTCGCCGACAGAGCGGGTCGATGCGCCAAGGATGCTCGCAAGAATGCCGCAGTCCACGGCCATTTTCGCAATCAGCGGCTCTTTGGACGCCATAGCACCGTTGAAAATGACACGAATCTTCTGTCCGCCTTCGGATACCAGGCTGTTTCCGTCGGCCATTTCCGGATAGATGAGGTTCTTTGCTGCATTGGAGCGCGGATTGGAGAACACTTCACTGACGTCCCCCTCCTCGACGACTTCACCGTGCTCAAGGATGGACACTCTGTTGCAGATTTCCTGAACGACACTCATCTGATGGGTAATCACAATGACCGTAATCCCCATTTTGCGGTTAATGTCACGGATCAGTTCCAGGATGGCATGCGTGGTCTTGGGATCCAGAGCGGACGTCGCTTCGTCGCACAGCAGCAGTCTGGGTTCTGTCGCCAGTGCACGGGCAATGGCCACGCGCTGCTGCTGACCGCCGGAGAGCTGGGCCGGATAGGAATTGGCCTTGTCCGGAAGTCCCACCAGTTCCAGAAGCTCCATCGCACGCTTTTCAGCCTGCTCCCTGGGCATATGAATCAGTTTCAGAGGAAGCATGACATTCTTCAGACAGGTTCTCTGCATCAGAAGATTGAAGCTCTGGAAGATCATCGTCACTTTGCGGCGCACCTTACGCAGTTCCGCATTGCTCAGTGTGCCCAGGTCCCGGCCATCCAGAATGACATTGCCTTCGGTCGGTCGTTCCAGCATATTGATGCAGCGAACAAGCGTGCTCTTGCCAGCACCGCTCATTCCGATAATTCCATAAATATCGCCGTCATTGACCGTGAGATTGATATGCCGAAGCGCATCCACCGGTCCATCCACTGTCGTGAAATGCTTGGAAAGATTTTTTAGCTGAATCAATGTACCTGCCTCCATCCTTGCATGCTTCGAGCCATTATATCTCACAGGTGTTGAATTCGCAATAAAAAGTCTCGCCTTTTCGGCGAGACTTGAGTGGCATCGTTTCGATTACTGGATATTCAGTGCAGCAAGGTCTGCCTGCTTGCCTGCATACAGACCCATGGGCTCGACATGAACACCGGCGATGCTCACAATGTTGGTCCCGTTCTGGGCATTGAAGTCATCCTGATAGGGCAGATGAGCGAAGAAGTTTGCGAAGACGTCGCCCGCATCCACCATGGTGTTCGGGGTGACATAATCGTCCACAACAATGATCTCCAGGTTGACGTTCTTTTCGGCCAGGATGCCCTTTACAATCTCAAGCACATAGGAGTGAGGATCGAGTGTGCAGGCCACTTTGATGGTGGTTCCGGCCAGTGCAGCATAATCAACCGTGGCATCATATCCGTCGGTCGGATTATCAATGACAGCAATGGCAGTGCCTTCATAGTTCTGGAAATAGTCAGCCACTTTCTGGCTCAGGCAGGCTGCAGCCAGGGCCTTGGCGGCATCCGTTTCTTCATTTCCGCCCTTTACGCAGACAACATTGACGTAGGGGGATTCGCTGTTTTCATACAGCAGTGCAGCATTCAGCTCAGCAGCAAGCGCATAGTTGCCGTTGATGATGCCGTAATCCACGTCCGGCAGGACATTGGGAACCATGGCCGCCTCGACTTCTTCAAATTCAATGTTCAGCGGATTTTCCACAATGTCAGCCACCGTTGCGGTAATGCCGGCATTTTCATCCAGCTTCAGTACGCCGTATGCCTGCAGAAGAAGCAGCGCACGGCCTTCGTTCGTGGCATCGTTGGGAACCGCAATTTTCACGGTGTCCGCCAGGGCCAGGGAGGCTGTCAGGCAAAGTACAAGGGCAAGAACCAGTGCAGTCAGCTTTTTCATGATGATACGCTCCTTTTAAATATTTTCAGAGTCTCCTGCGGTTTCGCCGCAATCGTCTCGACTCCAACAAAGGGAATGGGCAGTCAAACTGTCCGAAAATAAAAATAGAGAGGACCGCCTCGAGGCGCCCTCCCGGATGGCTGCCAGCCATCATCAATGGGAACGAGTGACCATCGAGCTGCGGACACAGCAAAACATGCACATGCGGCGCATGCACATCATCATGGTCATCCCGAAAGTCCCATGCTGCTTCATGTTCGAGCTCTCCTTTTTTCCATTCTCTTTCCCATTCCGGGTGTACGTGCAAAGTCTAGCATCTTCCCCTTTGTCTGTCAATCATCCTCTTGTTTTTCTCCTGTATCTGTTCAGGCAGTCATTGGGCATTTTCACAGATATGTATCTTTTTGTGTCGAAGTATTGAAATTTTATGTCAATTCCTATAAAATTTAATGGTATTCCCATGTTTTTTTGAGGAGATTTTTTCATGAAGCGTTTTGTTTCCCTGCTGCTTGCTCTGTTCTTCTGCATGCTTCCATTCACAGAGTCTGTCACTCCCGTGACAGCCGCTGCAGAAGACATCCCTCTTGCGACGGATGATGCAGTCATTGAATCCGACGAAGAGGCCCGGACACTCGTTCTCAACGATATGGGACCGGATGTCAAGGAACTCCAGACACACCTGGCCGAGCTTGGATATTATACCGGACAGATTACCGGACGGTATGGGGAGACCACGAAATCAGCAGTCACCGCGTTTCAGGAGGATTTCGATCTTGAACAATCCGGTCAGGCCGATTCTGCAACCCAGGCCCTCTTGTTTGCCACGCTCTATCGTCCGCTCCATGTCGGTTCCTCCGGCACGGATGTCACCCGTCTTCAGACCCGGCTGACCATTCTTGGATATTACACCGGGAAAATTACCGGCGTTTACCTGGATGCAACCGCCGACGCAGTCAAAGCGTTCCAGGAGAAAATGGGCATGACGGCAACCGGGGACGCGGACGGTGATACGCAGAGCCTTGTCTATTCTTCCGATGCGCGTTCCCGTTCCGGCGCCGCTGTCGTTACACCGGAACCCGAAAAGGATACCGAAATTGTTGACGGCAACAACCCGGATGCCATTGAAACCGTTGCGTATAAAAAGCGTCTTGCCTACGGATCGTCCGGAAAAAATGTCAAGCTGCTTCAGCAGCGTCTGACGGATCTGGGTTATTATGAAGGCCCTGTCTCCGGCAACTTCCAGGGAAACACACGCAATGCGGTCAAAGCATTCCAGACTCAGAACGGCCTGGCTGTTGACGGCGTTGTCGGAAAGAAAACCTGGGACCTGCTCTTTAACACAGCCTCCATTGTCCTGCCCGGGGATACGCCCGCACCTGCAGCAACACCGGAACCTGTTCCCTTCCATATTACCGTCGACGTCAACAATCAGGTGGTCACGGTCTACAGCCGCGATGCAGAGGGCGAATACACAGTCGTCGTGCGTCAGATGATCTGTTCTTCCGGAACCAAGAAAAACCCCAGTTCCATCGGCGACTTCACGCTCAACGGACGCAAAGCAAGATGGTGCTTCTTCCCCAAATGGGGCGATTATGCTCAGTACTGGACCCAGATCACTTCTGAGATTGCATTCCACAGCGTCATTTACGCCCGCGTGGACACCAAGTCCCTTTCCATCAAGAGCTACAATATGCTGGGCCAGCGCGCCTCGCATGGATGCATCCGCCTTCTCGTTTCCGATGCAAAATGGATTTATGACAATGTCGGCAAGGGAACTGTGGTCACCATCAGAGATGACCTTCCCGCTGACCCGGAACTCAAAGCATCCGTTGCCAAGCCCGCTCTGAACAAGAAAAACATGCTCCCCGTGGAAACGCCTCAGCCGACGGCCGAGCCCGTGTATATTTCCGGTGCCGAACCGCCGCTTCCTCTTGAAAAGCTCCAGAAGAACAATTCTTCGGATGCTGTCTACTGGATGCAGAAAAAGCTCACTGAGCTCGGCTATTATTCGGGTAAATGCTCCGGAACCTATCTGGCCGGTACCATCGCAGCTGTGAAAGCATTCCAGAAAGATCATGGGCTGAAGCAGACCGGCACGGCCGATGTCAAAACACTTGAAGTGCTCTATGCTGACGAGCTTGCCTCGCCCAAGCCGATTGCAACTCCTGCACCTGAATCCTGACCCATCCCCTCATGCGCCGAACCTGGTTCCGGCGCATTTTTCTTTGCCCAGGAACCGGCTTTCATCTCCATGAGCGCTACATAAAAATGCCGCACCGTTTCTCTGTGATCTGGTGCGGCCAATCATTTGACGCCATCAAGCCATCCTGTCTGTGCATCTCATGCCGTGCCTGTAAGACCGGTTCCCCTGTCCGCTCCTTTTCAGTGGTAATCCGCACTCAGACCGACCATATGCAGACGGCTGCTGCCATGCCGGCTTCATGCGTCAGGCTCAGAAAGACCTTTCCATTCTCCAGCAGTTCTTTGGCTTTCCCGTGGAGGCAGTAGTATGGACGGCCATTGTCATGCAGCACTTCCACCTCGGTCATCGGAACGATAATCCCCGTCCCAAACGCCTTCAGGCAGGCTTCTTTGGCTGCCCACATGGCAGCCAGAGACTCTGCCGCCATCCTGCCCCTTGATGCAATGTATTCCTGTTCTTTCTCTGTAAGGACTTTTTTCATAAATGATGGCTTTTCGAGCATTTTTTCCATTCTGGATATCTCACACAAATCCAGCCCGACACCACGCACATCAGACATAGCCCATCACCCCGCGCACCGAAACATCACCGGCAAGCACACGGCGGACAATTCCTTCTTCATCCTCCACCAGCAGTGCTCCGGTCTCATCCATATCCTTTGCGGTTCCTTCAAATGTTTCGGAGCCGATCACGCGGACTCTGCTGCCCAGGGTACAGCTCCTGTCACGGTAGATTTTCTCCATGCCTTCAAAGCCATCCAGCTCCAGTTGCCGCATGATCGTTTCCATTTCCAGAAGGTAGTCTGCCAGGATATCCCTCCGTCTGGGCGGAAGACAAAAATCCTCCAGACAGCCGGCCCTGTCGTTCAGTTCTTCCGGTACAGACCCTTTTCGCACATTCAGTCCGACCCCAAGCACAAGGTATTCAATCTGATCCATATCGCAGCTGACTTCATTGAGAATACCGCAGATCTTCTTTCCTGAGAGAATCAAGTCATTCGGCCATTTGATGCGCACCCCCGTGATGCCCTGCTTTTCCAGGGCCAGCGCCATGGCGCACGCGCATGCAAACGTCACCAGCGGAGCCTGAGCAGGCTTCAGGTCCGGCCGCAGAAGCAGGGAGTGCCACAGTCCGACACCCGGACCGGAGACCCATTTTCTTCCGAGTCTGCCCTTCCCTGCCGTCTGCTCCTCACACAATGCAAGGCTTCCGCCTGCGCAGCCTTCCATGGCCATCTGCTTCACCTGGCGGTTTGTCGAATCCAGAGAATACGCGTAGAAATTCGTCTGTCGTCCAAGGATTTCCGTCTTCAGACTGTGTTCCCATAAAACCGGATCAATGCGATCCCCGGCATCCAGATGATACCCGCGTTTTCCCGCACTCTCAATATTCCATCCTTCCAGGCGCAGCGCTTCGATTTTCTTCCATACTGCGGCACGTGTCATGCCAAGCTCTCTGCTCATATCCTCGCCGGACATATATTCACTCTTACAAAGCATCTCCAGGATGCGACGCATCTTTTTCGCCTCCGACATTTTCGGGAAGAAATCCTTTGTTCTTTCCGTTCATATGCTGAATTCTAAGGTTCCTCTGCCTTCAAGTCAAGTCTGTGACTTGCCTGTACGCATCTGATTCTGTATACTTTATACTTGGTTATTCTGTACTTCATCTGAATTTGCAAAGGAAGTGTGTTTCGATGGTTCAACCCCGTAATCTGATCGCAGCGCTTGAGCATCAGATCAGCCGTGTCATTGTCGGTAAAGAGGACGCCATCCAGCTCGCTCTGATCGCCCTGATCTGCCGGGGCCATGTACTGATAGAGGATGTGCCGGGCGTTGGAAAGACAACGCTCGCCAGTGCACTTGCACGTTCACTGAACTGTTCTTTCAGAAGAATTCAGTTCACCCCTGATCTGATGCCCTCCGATGTCACCGGATTCACCATGGTCAATTTCAAGACCGGTGAAATGGAATACCGCGAAGGTGCCATTATGAGTCAGATCGTTCTTGCTGATGAAATCAACCGCACCAGTCCGCGAACCCAGTCCGCGCTGCTTGAGGCCATGGAAGAACACCAGGTCACCGTCGACGGCACGACACATTACCTTCCCCAGCCGTTCATGGTTCTTGCCACCCAGAACCCCGGAGAATTCGTGGGCACCTACCCTCTGCCTGAAGCTCAGATGGACAGATTTTTCCTGCGCATTTCCATGGGCTATCCTACGATTGAACAGGAAATGGATGTCCTTGAGCGGTATTCCGGTGTCCAGCATCCCATGGATACGGTACAACCCGTATGCAACGGCTCGCATATTGTCGAAATGCAGGAAATGGTCAAACAGATTTACTGTTCCCCTGAGGTGCGCTCCTATATCGCAACGCTCTGCGCTGCCACGCGCCGGGAGCCCGGGCTGCAGCTGGGGGCTTCGACGCGTGCCGCCATTGCACTGGTGCATGCAGCTCAGGCTTATGCCCTGCTGAGCGGACGTGATTATATCATCCCTGAGGACGTGCAGAATATGTGTCTGCCCGTGGTTGCACACCGACTCGTCCTCAGTCCTGAAGCACGTATGAAAGGTGTGACGGCAGAACAGGTGCTCCACCGCATCCTTCAGAATGTTGCCGTCCCGGTCAGAGTATGACTACCCGATATCTCTATCTGCTCGGTGCAGCGCTTCTGCTCTTTCTTCTTGCATTTTCGACCGGTTCACCCGCCTTTCTGGCACCGGCCGTGCTCTTTTCCCTTCTGCTGGTCTATGCACCCGTTTCCGTCCGTCTGGCCAGAAGAGGCATGAAGATGCACCTGCAGTTTCTTCAGGACCGCGTCCGCAGAGGGGACCAGGCAGAATTGCACATCACGGCCGCCTATCGCTCTCTGCTCCCCGTGTCCCCCATTCTGCTTCAGATCAGCATTGGCGAAGACATGCCGCTCCAGCCCCTGGAGATTCCATGCTCTGCACAGGCGCATTCTTTTTCCCTGCTGTTTTCCACCCGTCATGCAGGCGTGATCCGCCCAAAAGTCAACTCCTGCAGGATCCGTGACATTTTCGGCATCTATGCCAGGGAATACGGTTCTTTCCGTGATCTCCCTGAACTGCTGGTTCTTCCTGTTGATTTCCGGGTAGAACCCCTGATCTATACGCAGGTCGATGCCGGACTGGGCACCATGGCAAAAGCCAATGAAGACATCACCAGTCCATCCGATATCCGTACATATCAGACCGGGGACCCGATGAAAAAAATCCACTGGAAACTGTCGGCCAGGAAGCAGGAACTGCTGGTCCGTAAATTTGACGAACCCGTTCTGCCGGATGCTCTGGTCATTCTGAACTGTGAGAAGCCGGCCTCACCCGATATTCAGGACGCGCTTCTGGAAACGGCCCTGTCCGTGATGAAAGTGGAGAGCGCAAGGAAGCACGGCATCCGCCTGCCGCTTCTCGGAACGCATCCGACGGAAGTCGAAGGCCAGATGGGAATCGGCCTGATTGCTGAAAACCTGGCACGGATGGAATGGACTGCCGGTTCCTCGTTTGAAGAAGTTCTCCTGATTGAATCCGGCCGGCTGCGGCGCTTTGGTGCCACGGTCATTATTACTTCCGTTCTCAGTGGTGAGCTTGTCGAAATCATGTGCCAGATGCGCCGCATCGGACCTGCTCTGCGCCTGTACCTGATCACCGTCAATCCATCCGACCCGGATCTCATGCCCTTCGTATCCCGTCTGCAGCAAGCCAGCTGTGAAGTCTGTTATGTGTCGCCCGCAGGGACGGCCTGATGGATTATCATCATTCCAGCAGGAGGTGAATTCCGCTGCTTTCGTCCATTTCTTCCGCGCTTCGCCGGGCTTTTCTCTCAGTGCTCTTTGGCACGGGATTCCTTCTCTGTTTTTTCCGTGTGTTCCTGACAGAGTATACAGCGCTGGGGTTTCTGATTCTGTTCCTCGGCATGTGTGTGTACGTGATCTGCAGCATTTCCCGGCGTATCACAATCATCTTCAGCATCCTCGGTGCAGCTGCTGCCGGCTTCTGGGTGATTGCGCTCAACGGTTACCAGACGCTGTTTGATACTGTGATGGCCGTTGTCCTCCATATGTCCGGTGCAGCCGGGGCTGTCCCGGTGTTTGCCAGAGAAGTCTCTGTCCTTGCTTCCCTGGTCCTGACAGTGATTGCGTTTCTCTGCACATCACGTGACTACGGCAGCGCATTTCAGGGATCCATGCTGTTCACGTTTCTGTACATTGCCTGGACCCTTCAAATGCCGTTCCTGCTTGCCTGCCTTGTGCCGTCCGTGATTGCGTCCATTCTGATGCTGGGATCCGGCGGCGCTTACTCTGTACGTCTGCGCTCGCTCCTGCCTCTGGCGGTTCTTCTCTCGGTGGTTTCTTTCCTTCTGATTCCCAAGTCCGGCTTCACCATTGAGCCGCTGAAGGAAGCCGCCGAGACCATCCGTCAGCGCGTTCTTGATTATTTCTTCTATTCAGAACCGCGCAATGTCTTTTCACTTGCTTCCGAAGGGTATTATCCCAGCGGCTCAGGCCAGCTCGGCGGCCCTGCATCCCCTTCAGACCATCTCGTCATGGTGGTGAAAGCCCCCGGGAAGGTTTACCTTCGCGGAGCCGCAAAAGATGAGTATACCGGAAAGACCTGGATGAGTACGGTCAGTGAACGCCGGTATCTGTGGATTTCCCCCCGCTGGCTGGCTGTCCGCAGTCATGTGTTCAATCAGACACTCCCTGCATCTGATTTTTTGAACTCGCCTCTGCTGACACTGCAGACCATCTCAGCCCAGATGGTCTCATCCAGTGCATCTGACCTTTTTGTTCCCCAGCGTGTCCGGGATCTTTCCTGCAGCGGAGACATCGTCCCCTATTTTAACCAGGGCTCTGAAATCTTTACGACGCGCGACCTTGTCCCCGGAGACGCGTGGACCGTGCGTGCGCCGACCCCTGTGTTCGGACAGAATGGACTCGAAGAGCTGATCTCACTGTGCGGTGCAGCAGATGATGCTGAGTATGAGGACATCTGTAAGATCTATACACGGCTTCCTTCGCACCTGCCCTCACAGCTGTACGATCTCGCTCATTCCGTGACAGATGGGCAGTCTTCCGTCTATCGTCAGGTGCAGGCCCTCGCCGACTATCTGAAAGGGCACTGCCGCTACACCCTTGATGTGGAGCCGGTCCCTGAAAATGTGGATTTTGTCAGTTATTTCCTTCTGCAGAGCAGAGAAGGGTACTGCACTTATTTTGCTACTGCCTTAACGGTTCTCTGCCGCATGAGCGGGATTCCTGCGCGCTATGTGGAAGGCTATCTTGCAACCCCCGGTTCATCGGGCAGCGCATACGTCACCGGTCAGAACGGGCATGCATGGACTGAGGTTTATTTCCCCGGCTTTGGCTGGCTGACGGTCGAGTCTACCCCCGGATCCGCTTCTTCCGGTTCCGGTCAGCAGAACTCTTCCCCCCAGCCATCCTCCCCTCCGCCTTCCCAGTCAAACGAGCCGACGCCCTCCCCATCCCACGATTCGGGCGGGAGTCAGGAACCGACGCCCTCGCCGTCGCCCAGCCCTTCGCCTTCTCCTTCAGCAGACGACGCTTCTCCTTCTTCTGAGCCCTCCCCGGCCCCCTCCGTGCAGCCGGAGCCCGATGATGGAGAAGCG
>R21__coassemble_1120_pt1 | contig 19122 bp, 12 predicted proteins | sample R21__metabat2_high_PE_034 | metagenome-assembled genome bin R21 | reverse complement strand
TCCCTTCATGCCGCATGAGAATCAGATTGCTCACCGCCATTGCGATGGAAAAGACAAGCACAAGCGGAGCCGTCAGATTCATGAAGGACCGGGCTGCACCGCTGATCGATGACACCGCCATAATCATGCCGTATTCCGCCGGGTTAAGGATATGCTGCAGGGTCACTGCAAGCATGACAGCAAACGCCACCAGGGCAAATATGCCAAACCCGACATAAAATACCGTGGCATACCTGTAAAGGCGGTATCCCTTTGCCCTGAAGAACTGCCGCATCATGATCCATCCGGTCAGGAGCCAGAACAGGGTCACGGCAGCGAGGACAAAGGCGTCCCCTGTAAAGTTATCATTGGAGCCGTTATAAATCGTCATAAAGGCATCCACAGAAACAGGAATGAGCGAAATGTCTTCGCCGCTCTCATCCTGGATGAGCAAATACGTCCTTCCCTCATGCTCAGGCCAGAGTCTCAAAACCAGTTCCCGGTTTTTGACTTCAACCGTTTCCACCCTGACGATGCCTTGTTCCTCCGGCATGATCTTCAGTGACTCGAGCTGATAGTCCCCGTTTTCCGAGTATGGCAGCGGATGATAGGTCAGGAAAGCATTCCCTGCCACCATCCGGCATCCCAGGCAGAGGACTGCAAGAATGACGGCACATATCGCCACCTGTCTGGCTGTCTGTTTCAAATCCGATGCTCCTTCCAGTCCCTTGAGGACAAGACATTTTACCGCTCAATGACAGTAATCATCACATGGTCCGGTCCTGCAAAATGAATGCATCGCAGTCCCGTGTATGGATCCTGCTGAATACTGCCTGTGTCAATGCCGTTCAGATTCAGCCTGCGGATAATGGGCTTGAGATGTCTCGCCGTCAGCGTCAGTGACTGCTGCTTGAGAACTTCCGTCGTGTTTGAGCAATGAATCTCAATCTGATACTTTCCCATCTCCAGCAGCATGTCCGTTCCGGGCTGATCAAGCGGAACGATCTGTTTGATCAGGCGGAACCCCAGTTTCATGACATAAAAATCCCAGATTTCCTCTTCATTGGTCGCCAGAAGCGCTGTTCTTGAAAGTCCCATCTTTCTGGCAAACGGATACAGGGTTCGCTCTCTGGCATTCTTCTTCCACCGGCGATAGGATTTCAGTTCCTTGCGCCAGTTCGGATGGGTCACCACATAGGCGACGGAGATAAAGAGAAACTGACCGATGATCCCGCCAATCGTATTGGAGACGAGATCATCCATATCATAAAACCCGCGCCGGGTAATCAGCTGCAGATTTTCAATACCGAACGAAATCAGAAAGCAGGCCACAGCCGGACGGATGCGCACCTTGGCTCTGAACCATCCAGAGATATACGGCAGCATGTATCCCATGGGCACAAACAGCATAATGTTCATGTAGACCTGGGTAATATTCGCCGTATTCACAATCTGAATGTGCGACATAGCTTCCCGGAATCCCTTTGTAAAGAGGATGCGGATCACATCAAAAATACCGTAATCAATTTTCACTGCACTCTGAAGGTCTTCATACAGCGCGACATGTACCTGATAATCCCTTGACGCGGACCTTGAGAAAAATACAATCCACGACAGCATCAGCATATAGATCAGAAAGAGGGACACAAGAATGCTCTGCCGCATTTTGAGCATGGTTTCGGCTTTTGGATTCCGGCTGATTCCGCCTTCCAGATTCAGCCCCATTTTTCTGCATACGCGTCTGTCAATCCAAGGAAGCAAAAAAACCATCACCAAGACCATCCCGGTGACGAACAGATTTGTCGATAAGCTGTTTGCATTCAGGCGCATTGACTAGCCTCCATAGGATTCACACCGGCAGAAGCGAATGCGCTGTCTTTCCGCTTTCGACCGCTCATCCGCTCATTTTCCCTGATCTGCGGGAATCTCTGTATATCCAATACCGATCAATGAAGTGACCGCGCGTACAAACTTCCTGTTCCGGTAGTTTGCCATCTTGTTGATCATCTTTCCCCGGAAAATCAGGGCCATGGTATTGCCGCCGTCAAGATTCAAAGCCTCTGTGACGCCACGTTCTTTCATCATTTCTGCTACACGCTGCAGCGCAGTCCCTTTGCTGAAGCTGGTGCGTCCCTGAACACTGATGAGCAGGTAATGATTGGGTTCAATCATGCCCAGTGCCTGCCTTGGCTCAATGCTGCGAAAATAGGAATACACCATTTCATTGATTCTGCCTTCATGCAGCAAAACAGGGCCGAAACTGAACACATTTACGGCCCCTTTTTCAAGCAGTTCTTCCGCCGTATATTCATTGCACGGATAAGTTATCAGTGTCCCGTCCGGATACTGTGCCATCATATCCAGATTTGGCAGATGATGCCCGGATTTTTGATTGGTCCTATCGCTGATGATCACTCCATTTCGGATAATGATGCCGACCGTCTCATGATGTGCCATCCGCTCTGCATAAAAATCATCCGAAAAGCCGAGAACAAACTGCTCCCTCTCGGCTATCACATAGGGATATTGAAACTTTTTCCCGGGATGGTCACTGTCCGTCATCACGGTGCGAAAGGCCTGTCCGTTTCGGGTCCGAATGTCCGTTTCAAACCACACCAGCGGGATCGAGGAATCCTCTCCACGTGAAATGGTCACGCGGAGATCCCGGCTGATGTATACCCAGTGGCCTTCCTCCTCGTTCTCTTCAATCAGTTCCCCGTCGCCGATGAGAAAACCTTCAATGTCCAGCGCCGCGCCTTCAGGGAGTTCCGATGGCGGAAGCGTTGCCAATGGACGCATGGTCGGGTAAGGTTTGCTCACCGCCGCATCCGAGAACAGAAGTTCCCGGGTTTCTGCATCCAGTACCCCGGTTTCGTTCAGGCCGTTCATTCTCTGGAACTCGCTGAGGGATGTCTGCGTCTGATCCGTGAATTTTTTCGTCAGCGATCCATCTTTGATATATCTCAGTTCCTGGAGACGCCTCTTCATTTCCAGCACATCGTCTCCCTTGGAACCGACGGCAAGCGTTTCCTCCGCACTCACGGCAAAAACCAGAAAGGTACTGATGAGAAGCACAAAGAAAAGGACGATACCTTTTTTCATATACAGGCCATTCCTCCGGCATGCCCGCCATGGGCACAGGGCAGAGTTACTCACTCATATACTTTTTCAGCATGATCAGTGCATTCTGATGGCGGAGTTTGACTGCACCATAGCTCAGACCCATCATCTGTGCAATCTCTGTCAGCGTCTTTCCGTCATAATAGCGAAGAACAATGATGTCCATCATCTGCTGTGGAAGCTTGCGCAGGGCACCGGCAAGCTCGCTGAGTGTTTCTGTCTGCAGCAGACCTTCATCCACGACAGAGTCATCGGACATATTTTCATCGAGTTCTTCAGACGGCCTGGTTCTGCGGAAATAGTCAATCACCGTATTTCTGGTGATCGTAAAAATCCAGGTACCGACGGCCGCTTTTCCCTTGTCATAGTCGCCAATCTTCCGCTGGATCTTTTCAAACACATCCGCACAGAGATCTTCTGCATCCGAATGGTTCCGGACACGCGCAGAAATATATCCCATCACTTTGTTGCTGTATTCCATGTAAAGCTGGCCAATATCAATATCCGATGTCATGGATTCTTTTTCTCCTGTTCTTTCTTTTTGAGTGCATCGGGCGTGCCCGCTGCAGATACAAATTCCATCTCATCCATGCCCAGTTCTCTGACTCCGTACCGTGCATGCACGGAATCAATAATCAGCTGAAGGTCAGAGTTCCCTTCGAACTTCTGATAATCGAACAACTGTTTCAGTTTCTTTTCCACGTTGAATATCTCCTCTCAAGCACTTGTTCTGCCTCAGACAGAACAGATCTTCAGTCGGTTTTCATATATTTTCCATGGCAGGTTCTTTCTCTGCACTTTCTATTGTACCATGTTCGAGTCTGCAAAATCAATTCTGTTCTACACTATTTTACACACACTCTTCCCTGCCTGGATTCTGCATTCCAGGCCTTTAAATGAAAGCCTGAACTTTCTGAAAAAGCGCGATTTGACATGCCATCGTGCTTCCATCGGCGTATCAATTCAAGGAGGCACGCATTCTGTGCTTCCAAAGCTGCTGCATTATGTATCGATGAAAGGACCAAACATACAAACATGCAAACCATTCAAAAGGTTGTCGCCGTGCTCCTGATCATGATGATCCCGATGACTGCAGTCTGCGGCACAGCTGAAAACATGGAAACTCATTTCACTGTTCAGGCGACTGAAAGCAGTGAACCTCACTTCACCATAGAAACAGAGGATAAACTGGTCGCAGCATCCGGTTTGTCCGGCAAGGAATGGGGTAAGCAAGCCAGCGTCCAGAAGGAAGCCGGCCTTTCCCACCCGGTCACAGAGGAAAAACTCAAACAGGCTGCCCCGCATGCACAGGTGTTCCGTAAAGATCGAAAAATCTATATGATGCAGGATCTCGAGGGACTGGCATCTGTCCGCAACGCAATGGATGCTTACCGTACAGTCTACAGTCTTCTCCCGCTTCTCCAGGGGGCAGAGGGCACATCCCTGCGGCTCTGGTCGCAGCTGGCCATGGGAACACATCAGGTGTACTCTTTCCAGCAGGTTTTCGAGGGGATGACCGTTCCCACGAGTACGGCGAAACTTGTTGTCGATCAGCAGGGCCGCCTGACTGCCGTGTTCAGCTCTCTTTCCCCGGTGCTTCCTGAAAGCACAGGTACATCCGTCATCACGGCATCCGATGCTGAAGATATTGTCCGCCGGTTTCTGGCATACAATAACGCAGCTGACAGCGTGATGCCCGCCTATACTATGCGCACCGTCATCTCTCAGGATGAACATGAAGACGGCGAAGTGCTCCCGGATATTCTCGCGTGGATCGTCTATTCCCATAATCCGCGCTTTCCGGACCGCACGACCGTTGATCTCCCCTACCTGGCCCATTTTGTCAGTATGGATGGCACTTACCTGCGCTACAGCGCGGTAGCCATCCCTGAAGACCCGGCCCTCAATGCCGGTTACTCCGCTGCCTACGCCTTTGAATTCATGGAACCAACAGAATGGACCGGTGAGGTCGTAGCAATGGATGGCAGCATCCTTTCCCTCAGTGTGCCCGTCATGCGGGACACCCGCACCGGTGTATGGTATCTGGCAGACCCCATCCGCAAAATAGCGGTCGGCGAATACAGCGCACTGGCTTTTGGTGACGGCAATATTCAGCTGGCTGCCCAGACCGACAACACTGCCTGGAATGATGAAGACCTCATCACCTATGCCAATATGATCCGGGTCTGGGATTTCTTTGCAGCGGCCGGATGGCCCGGACCGGATGGCAACGGCACACCCGTTCTGCTTCTGAGAAACATGTGTACCGAAAACGGCGACCCGATCTACAATGCCGCATATATCGGACAGTGCAGAGGCTGGCAGTGCTTTGCATACGGCGGAAACGCCTACATCGGACAGGGACTGGATGTCATTGCCCATGAGTTCACGCATTGTCTGACCGACCGGGTCATGAACACCAATCTCTATCAGGATGATATGGGAGCCATCAACGAATCCATGTCCGATATCCTTGGAAACCTCTGTGAAATGCTCTGTGAGAATACCAGGGATCCTGATTGGCAGATCGGTGAAAGCACCGGCGTCACGCTGCGTTCCATGCTCAATCCGCATGATCACCAGCAGCCGGAGTATATCTGGGATCTTTACTATGCTCCGCACACGATCAAACCCAACGACCTGAACGACCGGGGCGGCGTACACGCCAATTCTTCCATTCTGAACTATGTCGCCGCCCATCTGTGTGAGACCTATGGCATGTCCCTGGAGGATGCAGGATATCTGTGGATGCATGCTGCATTCGTTCTCACCCCGACAACTGACTTTACGCAGCTCTCTCACGTGCTCCCCTGGGTACTGAAGATTTCCGGAAACAGCAGCTTTACAAAAGGTCTGGATCAGCTGATCCAGCATACCCGAATGGCGGAAACCAAAGTCCCGGAGACGCTGCCCGAACACCAGCGTATCGTCAGTCTCAAGCTCCCGGATGCGCCTGTTTACAGAGATGGCCAATGGGTGATGTTCGCAATCCAGCTGAATACAGAGAGTATCTCAAATATTCTGCAGTCCATTCGCGATCTCGCGGGCCATACCATCCGAATGGATCTGAACAGTGAAGAATACTTCAGCCATCTTTCCAGTCTTCTCCACACATTGCACCTGGATGCCTCAAGCATTCTGAATTATCAGCTGTCTGAGTCCGCAATCATGGAATGGCTGGCCAGTCTCTCTGAAGATATCATTACGTATCACACATCTTGGGAAAGCAATGCGGATCATGAAATCAAACTGATTGTCAAAGACGCACCGACACTGTATGTGATGGCCGGCTATGCTGAGAGCAGCGAAGATGTTTCCGGTCTGGCTGTACTGGTCGGTGACGAATGGTTTGACCCGCTGAACTTTTTAACCAGTGATTCCGAAGCAGCTGAAACGGACGATGCCGGTCTCATCACCCGCATCTTCTGCAAGCTCTTCGAGCACATCCTGGGCGGTCTCGGGAAAACCGGCTCAGACGCAAAAAGCATCACACTCCCGTCCACTGGACTTGAGAAGGTTTCCATGCATGAGCCCGCACCCGAAGAAATCGAGTATCTCCCAGAAGATGAGCTGAACTCTGTCGGCTTCCTTCCGCATAACGGACAGATCGGCCGCTGATTCCCCCTCTCTATGAAAGTCTGCTGCAGCGCATGCTCTGTCAGCTTGCTGCAGCAGCAACGCAAACGCCGCCGGTTTTCCGGCGGCGCTTGTTCTATTTCAGCGGTTTGTGCTGTCTTTTGGACGGCTTGCGATGCGCAGGATCAGGAATCCGATCAGTGCAAACACTCCAAGCATAACAACAAGGGCATATGCCACGCCAATCCCCATGCTGCCATATCCGGCCGTTTCCGGCATAAACCCAAACCATCCGGAAGGAGCCCGATAGTTCAGGAACGGATACGGGGCCGGCATTCCATGCCAGCGAAAGCCAGCAGCGCCAAGGATCAGGATCATGCAGAACCAGACGGTTGGTGGAAGGAGCGCATACAAAAGCCATCTCCGATGCAACTGCACGGGGCGATCATTCAGGCAGAAGTCGAATAGCATCATCATCGGCACCAGGACATGCATGCACAGGCTCGCATCATGGTCCTGTCTGTACGCTGCCAGAATCCCGCCCGGATAGATCGGAGCAAGGACAAGCAGGTAGACAACGAATGTCACCAGAATGGAAACCACCGCGGAGTATTTGAACCCCTTCAGCCTGCCCGGTCCGGCAATCAGCTGCAGAAGGACCGCAACGGCTGCATAGAGATTGGACAGCTGCGTGAAGAATGTAAAACCGATCGGCCAATGCCACATGGAGATATAGGCATAGATGACCAGCAAGAGAATCATTGTCTTGGGAAGCCAGTATTTCATAATCTTCCTTCCTGAAGTCCCGCCTGCGTACTCACAAAAATGCAGGATACAGTGTACCACACTTTTCTTTTCTTCTTCAATCCCTGCGCAGGGGCGATTGCCCTCTGCCCATTCAGCTTTCTTCCTGGCGGCAATACAAAACAGAGCCGGAACGGCAAAGACTGCCATCCGGGCTCTGCTTTTCATGATCAAGCGTGATTCACTCATCCTCGTCAAAGGACAGATAGGCCCCTTTCATGGGAGAGGCGGCAAGTTCTGCAAAAAGCCTGAGTGTCCCGTGTGTATACCGAACCGGTTTGGGTTTCCATTTCTTTCTGCGCTCTTCCAGTACCGCTTCGATCTCCCCGGCGGTTTTTCTTTCCCCCTGAATGCCCACAATCGCAAGTATCCGCTTTCTGACATCCAGCTGAATCAGGTCTCCCTCTTCAACAAGGGCAATGGGCCCGCCTGCCTGTGCTTCTGGACTGCAGTGTCCAATCACGGGGCCTGTCGACGCCCCGGAAAAGCGTCCGTCAGTGATCAGTGCAATGCTCTTTCCCAGTTCCCTGTCAGAAGATATGGCTTCGGTCGTGTAAAACATTTCAGGCATGCCGGAGCCTTTGGGTCCCTCGTACCGGATGAATAAGGCATCCCCCGGATGCACGCGGTGATGCAGAACCGCATCAATGCATTCTTCCTCGCTGTCAAATGGACGTGCCCTGAGAATGGCACTGAACATTTCCTCCGGGCACGCGGTATGTTTGATCACTGCGCCTTCCGGAGCCAGATTGCCCCTGAGCACAGCAATGGAACCATCCGTTCCGATCGCCCTGTGGAAAGGCCGTATGATGTCTTCCCGTGTCAGATTCAGTCCGCGCTGTGCATTGGCTTTCTCCAGCCCCTGCCTGCATCGCTCATAGTACCCGTTTTCCCGCAGCTCCTCAAGGTTTTCTCCGAGTGTTTTTCCCGTCACTGTTCTCGCGTCCAGATGCAGCACGTTCCGGATTTCCTCCATCACAGCCGGTACACCGCCTGCATAGCTGAAAAACTCAGCAGGCCACTTCCCTGCCGGACGGATATCCAGCAGGTAATGCGCGCCGCGATGCAGACGGTCAAACGTCTCCCCGTCAATCCGGATCCCGAGCTCATGGGCGATCGCCGGCAGATGCAGCAGTGCGTTGGTCGAACCCGAGATCGCTGCATGGACCAGAATGGCATTTTCAAAGCTGTCGAGCGTGACGATATCGGACGGCCGCATGCCTTCCATCCGGCTGAGCTGAACAGCCAGTTTTCCTGCATTTTCTGCGGTCTGAAGAATCTCCTGTGACGCTGCAGGCAGAAGAGCACTGCCCGGAAGCGCCAGCCCCAGTGCTTCCGCCATAATCTGCATGGTTGATGCGGTTCCGATAAAGGAACACGCCCCGCAGCCGGGACAGGCATTCTCCTTTGCCCATTCCAGCGTCTGCTCGTCAATTTCCCCGCGCTCATACCGTGCAGAATACATGCCCAGCTGTTCAAGTGTCAGCAGGTTCGGACCTGCAGGCATCGTACCGCCTGGCACAAACACTGCAGGAATGTTGATCCGCGCCATGCCCATGAGATTGCCCGGCAGACCTTTATCGCAGGATGCAATGAAAACGCCGGCATCAAACGGTGTACTGCATGCCTGGATTTCAATCATGTTTGCAATCATTTCCCGGCTGGCCAGAGAATAATTGATGCCGTCCGTCCCCTGGCTTTCCCCGTCGCACATATCCGTGCAGTAATACCTGGCTCCAAATCCGCCCGCTTCGGTGATGCCTTTTCTCACAGCGGCCACAAGCCGATCCAGATGTCCGGAACCGGGATGACTATCACCGAATGTGCTTTCAATGAAGATCTGCGGTTTTTCCAGATCTTCCTTTTTCCATCCCGTCCCCAGTCGGAGCGGATCCATTTCAGGCGCCGCTCTGCGCATTTTCTGACTGGTCAGCACACCAACTCCTCCTTTTCAGGCACGGACATTCGTTCCGCCAATTGTCAATCGTTTTCATACAGTGCTGCAAACTCTTTGAGATATTCACGGATCGGCAGGTGCTGCGGGCAGTTTCGTTCGCACTGACCGCACTGTATGCATTCCGACGCCTTCCCGTGATTCATGGAATACCGCTGATAGTACATGTTGGTCTTCTGTCCGGTCACTGCATGAAGATTGAGCAGTCCAAAATAATCCGGGACAGCGATATTCTTCGGGCACACTTCCGTGCAGTAGCGGCAGTTGGTACACTGCACACGAATGGATTTCCTCAGCGCATCGGCTATACGCTCTGTCAGCTCATATTCTGCTGAAGAAAGCGCACAGAAATCTTCCATATACCCTGTATTATCCTTCATCTGTGCCAGACTGCTCATGCCGCTGAGTACAATCCTGACATGTTCATGGGATGCATCAAAACGCACAGCCAGGCTCGCAGGTGTTGGCATGGGGTCTCTGCCCTGATAAAAAGAGGTAAACAGTTCCGATGCCGGTCCCTGGAGCTCAGCGAGCTTTCCGCCCTTGACCGGTTCCATGACAATGACATCTTTCCCATGGCGCACCGCAGTCTCATAGCAGCGGCGGGACTGGGCAACAGCGCCTTCCCAGTCAAGGTAATTGATCTGAAGCTGAACCACATCCACTTCCGGATGTTCTGTCAGAATCCGGTCCAGCGTCTGTGCATCATCGTGGTAGGAAAAACCGATTTTCCGCGCTTTTCCTTCTTCCTTCATCCGGCGTATGAATTCAAAGCCCCCGTAGGCGGTCGTATTGATATAGCGGTCTCTCCCGATGTTATGAAGAAGATATACGTCAAAGTAATCCACGCCGCATCTTTCCAGCTGTTCGGCAAAATACCGGCTGTAATCATCTGAAGATTTCACGCGGATAATCGGCATCTTATCCGCAAGCAGAAACTGGTCACGGGGATAGCGTTCCACCACGCATTTGCGCAGCGCCTCTTCGGATGTCTGCTCATGGTACGGATACGCGGTATCAAAATAGCAGAATCCACGCGAAATAAACAGGTCCACCATTTCTTTGAGCTGTTCCAGATCAATGCTCTTGGGATCATCCGAATCAAGCAGCGGCAGACGCATCATCCCAAAGCCCAGTTTTTTTATTCCTGAAAACTCCATTGAATTCTCCCCTCTACGGTCAGCCCCTGCTCTGCGCTTTGCCGCAGGGGCAGTTCCGGGATCCAACCATTGCCTGCTTCACGCATCCCCTGTTCCGGGTGATCCATACAGCAGGACTTCTCATCCGAGTGTAAACGCAACCGTCCGCTCCTCAAACCCTTCCACCCGGATCTTCAGTGTGATCGAACCTTTCTCGTGTCCAGCCCGCAGAATCAGCAGCATATGTCCGTTATGCATGGGCATCTGCTGCACATGAAATCCGCTCTCAGACCATGCATTCCCGTTATCCATCCGGACCTCACATGCAGCCCCTTCCTTCTCCCAGCACACCATGCGGTCGTCCAGCTCAAAACGAATGCCGTGGGCATCTTCCAATGTCAGATCAATCAGTGCCACACTGTGCCCGTCTGCAGGAAGCTCTGCCCTGTCCGTGGACACCGTCAGATGGTCGGCTGTATGCTCTGAATACAGGATGTCTTCTGCCACTTTGAGACCGCAGCGGTAGCCTTCAGCACGAAGCGTTCCGGGAATATAGGGCAGATGGAAATGCACCATTCCATCCGGATAATCAGCCAGATACGCGGTTCGGACTGTCTGACTGTTCTGATACAGTTTCACCGTATCACAGTTGGTCATAGCGGCCACATGAAGCACTTTCTCAAACTGGGTGTATTTCCAGTGCCTGCGCATCTGCGGGAATCCCCACATTCCGCGGCAGCCATCCCACGGCTCCGTTTCATCATACACGGCCAGTTTCAGCACCGGCTCCTGCGTCCACTGCGAGGTGCAGTACCAGGCCCTTGTCTTGACATCGCCCGTGGAATCCAGGAGATCGCCGGTCCACCCGCGCACCGGCCAGAAAGGCGCCTCCCCGAGGTAATCAATGCCTGCCCATACCAGTGAGCCGCACACCCAGTCATGCTTTTTCACAATGGCATAAGGTGATTCTTCTTTCAGCGTGACGCTGTCCTGGAACCGGTCATCATGACGGTAATACATGGCGACCTCTGTCCCAAGAATCGGCTTGCGCATGCCGCTTTCCCGGAGTTTCTCGTAATAATGCTCCATGTAATTGCAGGAAAAGACGTCCACAATCTCTGCATACCGCCGGGCCACAGCAAGACGTTTTCCAAGCGGTGTTGTATCGTTGTATTCTTTCATGATGAACATGACCAGCACCGCGGTGACGGCCCTTGTGGGGTCCAGCTTTCTTGTCAGGTCACACAGTTCTTTCAGGCAGCGGAAAAACTGCTCCGAGTACTGACCGCCGACTTCATTGCCCACGCTCCACAGCACAACGCACGGGTGATTGGCATCCCTGCGGATCATGGCTTCCAGATCCTGCTCATGCCACTGTTCATAGAGGGCATCGAAGTACATGCCGCTTCCGATCCATTTGTCGTACACTTCATCCACAACCAGGAAACCCATTTCGTCACAGAGATCATACATTTCTTCAGCCATGGGATTGTGCGATGCACGGATCGTATTGACGCCCAGCGATTTGAGTGTCTCAAGCCGTCTTTTCCAGATTTCAAGCGGCACAGCCGCACCGACAGCGCCACCGTCGTGATGCAGATTGACGCCGAACATTTTTGTTTTCACGCCGTTGAGCACAAACCCATCTTCCTCGTCAAACACCGCAGACCGAACGCCAAAGCGTACTCTATGTGCATCCAGAACCTGATCCTTTTTGACAAGACAGATCTCCAGCGAATACAAAACCGGTGCTTCTGTCGTCCAAAGCAGCGGCTTTTGCATGAGGAAATCAAACAATACTTCTGCATCCGCAGGTTTTTCGTCCGTATAGACGCAATCCCCGCGACTGTCCCGGATTTCCATGCGCAGGGATACATCGTGAGATGCATGTTCTACCTCTGCTGTGACCGTGACATGCGCCTGATCGCAGCGAATGCCTTCCACATCCGGGACGTCACCCTTTGGGCCATGATTGATGGGTGAAGCCACCACACGAACCCCGTCGTGCGCAATGCGGCATTCGTCCTGCACCAGCAGCCACACATTTCTGTAGATGCCCGCACCGGAATACCAGCGGTCGCCGCCATGCCCATACCACTTGCCGTCTGAAGGATCCGTGTTGTCCACGCGCACGGCAAGCACATTATCCTCCCCGTAGCGCAGTCCCCCGGTCAGATCGCAAAGGAAAGGAACATAGCCATACGGTCTTCCACCCACTTCCTGGTCATTCAGGAATACACTGGAAAAGTGCTGGACGCCGTCAAACAGCACACGGACCGTTTTCCCCTGCCAGGAGGGGTCCGGGGTGAAATGAAGCCGATACACTCCAACCTGCTCACGTGGAAAGAACCCCTGACTGGGCAGTCCTTCTTTGGTGCGAGGCTGATCAATCTGCCAGTCATGCGGCAAGTCAACCACGTTCCAGTCATCATCCTGAAATGACCTGTACACAGCCTGCCTATCGTCCGTCAGGCTGAATTTCCATCCATCCGTGAACACAATTCGATTTTTCTCCATGAGTCATTCCCTGCCTTCCTTATGCTGTGAAACCTCTGATTTCCTGACTTTGTGGTGCCTGAGGCATCTCCACTGCGCATTCCCGCAGATTGCTTTTCTCACTGAAGAACCTTTTTCAATTCGATTCATTGTAAGAAAAAAAGCATGCGAAAACAAGAGACACAAATCACCGTTTTCGTCCTGCCCTGAACAATCGCCCGATGAGCCGTATCCCGCACGCTCTTTTCTCAGGCATTTCTCTGTGTGTGCCTTGCAATCAAAGGGCACATGGCTATATAATACTTTAGAATAGATATTTGTGCATCTTTTTTGCGTTATTGGCATATCATCTGTCCGATATGCAGCATTCTGCAACTGCAGCCAGTGCTCCGGATGTCTGGACAATACAGATCGATGCTTTTCTGTGCGTGATGCGTTTCCCGGGGAATTGATCAAAGAGAAAGTGAGGCCATGTGATGCGTAAGCGATCCATTCGTAAGAAATCGGTACGAACCATCGTATTCAGCTGTTTTGCCCTTGGCCTTACTACGCTGCTGATTGGACTAGTCATTTATACGACATCCCTGGTACAGCAGTATGTGCGGCACGCGTTTGGTATCGCAAGTCATGCCGCCATGAATGCAACCTATGCGTCGATGAATGCACATCACGGTGTGGACTCTGCCCCGATCTCACACCAGGTCATGACCATCTACAGAGGACTCTCACCCCAGGACCGGGCGAAGATGGGCACGGTCGAGTATCGCCGGCTTTTTTCTTCCATCGATACAATTCCCAAAAGCGGAAGTTCATGGGACAGGCTGACACACATGCTCAACACGTTTGTGATTGAAGTCGATGATGTCTATATCGCCATGTATGATGAAGCCACTTCCGCTCTGGTCTATATCGCCGATGCCTCGGCTGACAGCCGCATGTACCCCGGCGACTGGGAGGCTGTCAGCCAGAATGAAGTGCAGAAATTCCTGAACTGGAAAGGTCCGGAAATGCTGTACGATATCGACAGGACGGAAAAATACGGCTGGCTTTGCACCGCGGGCTATCCGCTCCGGGACGGAAACGGCAAAGTCTTCGCTTTTCTGATGGTCGATGTCTCCGTCGACAACATCATCGGCGATATGCTCGATTTCTCCCTGAAGGTGACCATCGGCATCCTCCTGCTGACCTTCATCATTGCCTGGCTGGGCAGCCGGCGCATCAAGAAAGGCATTGCGGATCCGATTGATGCCATTGCCAATGCCGCCATGGATTACGTTCAGGGCAGGAATGAAGGAACGGACAGACATTATTTCAGCGAGCTGAATCTGAAAACCAATAATGAACTTGAGGACCTCAGCCATGTCATGGCTGATATGGAGATCAGCCTCGCCAGTCATGAGGAGCACATCCGCACCATTACGGCAGAAAAGGAAAGAATCAATACGGAACTGAGCATGGCGCAGAGAATCCAGGCCGCCATGATGCCGCATGTCTTCCCGCCTTTTCCCGACCGAAAGGAATTCGATCTTTACGCACTCATGCATCCGGCCAGGGAGGTCGGCGGTGACTTTTACGATTTCTTCCTGATTGACCAGGATCATCTGGCGCTGGTTATCGCGGATGTGAGCGGTAAAGGCATCCCCGCTGCACTCTTTATGATGATTTCCAAAATCATCCTGCAGAGCTGCGCCATGCTGGGAAAAAGCGCCGGTGAGATCCTCACCAAAACCAACGATGCCCTGTGTTCAAACAATCAGGTGCAGATGTTTGTGACCGTTTGGCTGGGCATTCTGGAAATCTCCACCGGAAAAATGACCTGCGCAAACGCGGGTCACGAATATCCTGCTCTGTATTCCGCAACTCAGGGTAACTTCACACTCTTCAAAGACAAACACGGCCTGGTGATTGGCGGTCTTCCGGATATTCATTATCGTGAGTATGAGATTCAGCTGAAGAAGAACGATGTGCTGTTTGTTTATACAGACGGTGTCCCTGAGGCAACAAACGAAGAGCTGAACATGTTCGGTACCGACCGAATGCTCGAAGTGCTCAATGCCTCTTCCCAGCAGTCCACAACAGAAATCCTTGAATCCGTTGATCGGTCGGTCAAGCAGTTTGTCGGTCCCGCTGAACAGTTCGATGATCTGACCATGCTATGCCTTCGATACAACGGTATATAATGTCATTCTTCCTATACAAAAGCCCCCGGCGCTTGCCGGGGGTTTTCCTTATCTTCTGAAGCTTTTCCATCTGAAATCTGATGATTCTCAGGGATGTACAGTTTCGTATCGGGTGACAATATACCCCGCCCTGCGCACAGCCTCGCGGATGACATGTTCATCGGGAACGCTTCTGCACAGAACCTTCGCACTGTGATCGCCGATGGAAACAGATGCCCAGATCCCTTCCATGCTGTTCAGCGCATTCTCTGTTTTCCGCGCGCAGTTTTCGCAGGTCATGCCGTCAATCCGAAGGGAAACGGCATAAGGGTAATGTGCCCTGTTGCGGTCAGAGACACGGATTCTTTTCTCGGTTGTCTCATGTTCTCCGCAGCAGCCGCCCCCTTTTCTTGCTTTTTTGAGCATCTGCCATGCAGCCCAGGCAAGAATCAGAACCAGGCCAGCGATCAGCACAATATTCATGTCTTTACTCCTCTTTTGTCCGGTTGCAGTGGTAACTGCAGGAAGCACAATCACAGCCGCAGGAAAGGCATCCCTTTCCGTTTTTCCTGTCTTTCCTGATCTTATTCAAGGCCAGGCAGACCACTGCACCAATGAGCAGCAGAAGAACAATATCCAGTGTATTCATATGCTTACCCCAAACCAAACATCATGCAGGCCAGCCGGGCAAGCAGTGCTGCCACCCATGCGATCAGGCACTGCCATGCGATAAGACCCACCGCCCATTTTCCGCCAAGCTCGCGCTTGATGGAGGCGACCGCAGCCACACACGGCGTATACAGCAGGCTGAACACCAGAATCACCACGGCTGTGCCTGAGCTGATGAGCTGCGTCACGCTGTTTGCGGTACCAAAGAACATCTGCAGGACGGAGACAACACTTTCCTTGGCCATAAAGCCGCTGATAAACGATGTGACAATACGCCAGTCTCCCAGTCCGACGGGCTGAAACAGAGGAACCAGAAATCCTGCGATTCCTGCCAGAATGCTCCTGCTCTCTTCTGCTTCGGACACCATATTGAACTGAAAATCAAAGCTTTTCAGGAACCATACAACAATGGTTGCAACCAGGATAACGGAAAAAGCGCGCTGCAGGAAGTCCTTCGCCTTATCCCACAGCAGCTGGAGCACGCTCCGGGGACTCGGCATGCGGTAATTGGGAAGCTCCATCACGAATGGAACCGCCTCTCCCTTGAACAGGGTGCTCTTGAAGAGCAGCGCGACCAGAATGGCTGTTACGATTCCAAGGAGATACAGCAGGGTCATGACCAGCCATCCCTGATTCGGGAAAAATGCATCGACAAAGAATCCATAGATGGGCAGCTTGGCCGTACAGCTCATAAAGGGTGTCAGAAGGATCGTCATCTTGCGGTCCCGTTCACTGGGAAGTGTACGGGTGGACATGACTGCCGGCACTGTGCAGCCAAAGCCGATGAGCATTGGAACAATGCTCCGGCCGGACAGGCCGATTCGCCGCAGCAGTTTGTCCATAAAAAACGCCACGCGCGCAATGTAACCGCTGTCTTCCAGAATGGAAAGGAAGAAGAACATAGTTACAATGATCGGAAGGAAGCTGAGCACACTGCCGACACCTTCAAAGATGCCTTTGACAATCAGGTCATGAATAGCCGGATTGACATTCCCCGCTGTGAGCGCACCGTCCACGACCTCGGTCAGCCACCCGATACCCCTGCCCAGCAGTTCCTGGAGCCAGGCACCGACCACTTCAAAGGTCAGAAAGAAGACGAGCGCCATAATCGCAATAAAGACCGGCAGGGCTGTAAACTTGCCCGTCAGGACATTGTCGATCTTCTGGCTTCGGATATGCTCCTTGCTCTCATGCGGTTTGGTAACACAGGCATCGCATACCCGGCGGATGAACTCAAAGCGCATCTCTGCCATGGCTGCACTGCGGTCAAGTCCCCGCTCCTTTTCCATCTGCTGAACGATATGCCCCAGGATTTCCTTTTCATTCTCATCGAGTTCAAGCTGGTTGAGAATCAGGGCGTCATCCTCGATGAGTTTGCTTGCGGCAAAGCGCACGGGCAGCCCAACCCTGTCCGCATGATCCTCTATGAGATGAATCACTGCATGCAGACAGCGGTGCACTGCACCGCCATGGTCATTCGCATCGCAGAAATCCTGACGGAGCGGCTTTTCCTGATATTTGGCAACATGTACCGCATGCCGGACCAGTTCTTCAATGCCCTGGTTTTTCGCTGCAGAAATCGGCACTACCGGTGTACCAAGCATTTCCTCCATCCGGTTGACGTCAATGGAACCGCCGTTTCCTCTGACCTCATCCATCATGTTCAGCGCAATCACCATGGGCACGCCGGTCTCAAGAAGCTGCATGGTCAGATACAGGTTGCGCTCGATATTATTGGCATCCACAATGTTAATGATGGCCTTTGGCTTTTCATTGAGCACATAATTCCGTGAGACCACTTCCTCACTGGAATAGGGAGACATCGAATAGATGCCGGGCAGGTCTGTTATGGAGGTATTGCTCTGTCCGCGAATGGCCCCATCCTTGCGGTCCACGGTCACCCCGGGGAAGTTGCCTACATGCTGATTGGAACCTGTCAGCTGATTAAACAGTGTGGTTTTTCCACTGTTCTGATTTCCGACAAGCGCAAAGGTCAGCAGCGTCTCGTCAGGAAGCGGAACCGGGTTTTCCCGGCGGTGTGCTTCATTCACTTCGCCCAGTCCGGGATGTTCAGCCTCCTTCTTCCGGCTGTGTCCCTGCTCCGGCCGTTTGGATCCTTCCACCGGTGTTACTGTGATCTTTTCAGCATCTGCAAGGCGCAGCGTCAGTTCATATCCATGAATCCGCAGTTCCATGGGATCGCCCATCGGTGCGAGCTTCATCAGTGTGATTTCCGCACCGGGAATGACGCCCATATCCAGAAAATGCTGCCGAAGCGCGCCTTCCCCGCCTACCGATTCAATCTGCGCACTTTGCCCGGTCTTCAAATCTTTGAGTGTCACCGTCATGCTCCTTTGTTTTCAGTGCTCTGATTTCCTGCCACCCGCAAGTCATGCAGCGTCCGTTCTGCCTTCTTCGCCTATTTTCTCGCAGGTCTGGGAAACCGGTTCATCTGTTCATCTGTCAGTCCGAGAATGCCTCCCAGCTGGCGGATGGCAATCCTGTCATCCTGCAGGAACATTTCCTGGCTGGGCACTATATCATAGCAGAAATTTCCGATCATGTCTGCACTGTATCCATATTTTTCCCGGTACTGTTCAGCCAGTGCATTGTACAGCACCTGTGCCCATTTCTGATGATAGGAGGAAGTCACCAGGGTCATGGACGCAATGCCCTTCTCCCGGAGAATGGCCAGTGTGTTCACAGCGTTTTCCACTGTAGTTTTGGCGCTTTCATCGATCAGAATTCTGTCCTCGGGAATGCCGCACGGACCTGAGAGGTAGGCTTTCATCAGCCCCGCCTCCGTATGCCGGTTGGGATTGTTCTTCCCTGTAGCACCGCCTGAACAGACCAGAATGGAGTCCGGAAAGGCTGCGGCAGCGCATGCGGCCGCTTCACATCTTCCCTTCAGTTCGTCGGTCATTTCCCCGTTTTCCAGCTCATATCCCAGCACAATAAACGCATGCGCCCGGGAAACAGGGATCTGGTCAGGGTCATCCCTGCCATAAAGAAGCAGCTGATAATCAGGATTGAGGTAAACATTTTTCCAGTGGTCGGCAATTGCATAGGCCATGTCTTCCCCGATTGCCTGGACATCAGCATCGATACGCGCAGCGTCTTTCCCTTCTTCATACGCTTCGAGCATATCCAGCAGAAGCGTGCCATAGTTGATCTGTTGCGCTGCCCATGCACACAAGGGCGTAATACACAAAAGCAGTACACATAC
>R21__coassemble_1105_pt1 | contig 19281 bp, 15 predicted proteins | sample R21__metabat2_high_PE_034 | metagenome-assembled genome bin R21 | reverse complement strand
AGCTGAGGGCTCTCTGCTCATTTAAGTAAAGCGAATTATGTCGTTTACTATAGATAGTACGGAGGCAAGCAGTAATGAAACGTATCCTTGTATCTTTGTTACTGATCATTACCCTGCTTATTGGCATTTCAGCAGAAGCAGAAGACAGATTCACGATTTCGGACATATACGAGCAATACAATGGCTGGCGCTGGCAGACGGATTATGAAACCGTCCGCAATGAGGCCATCCATGTGGATGTGGAGATTTCCGTTCCGCAGGCGGATGCTATTCATGTGCTGTCAGCCAGATACATGCACAAGGGATATGAGGCAGCAAACGTAAAAGACGGTGAGAATATCGTAAATAACCAGGCAGGCTGGTTCAGCTGCGCATGGCCCAATGACGCTTTCTGGAGAGAGGCAAAAAAGAAAGGGCTGCAGGAAGTCTATGCGGAGCCTGCTCCACTGGTGCTCCAATACGGACAGTTTGACATGAATACGGCCTATTCTGTCAATAATGCCCTGACAGTACAGGACGCTTTAGATCAAACACAGGCAATTGCAGATCGCTTTTTCCCGGGGCAGAATATGCGATTGGTCCCCCATATTGTTCACGCGCATGTAAATCCCGGAGAGTACAAGCGTGGCAAAACAGGCGATTATGAATTGGTGAAGGAGGTTCCAGATTTTAAAGGAGTCCTGTTTATCATGTTTGACCAATGTGTAGATGACATACCCGTGCTCGATCCTGATTGTAACGGAAGTTACAGCGCCTGGTGTATCATGAGAAGTATGGCAGATTATGGCTTGGATAGCTATCAGTATCACATGGCTTATCAGTTTTTTTCCGATTTTCAGCCGAAGAAGAAGGATGTGAAGATTTGCGCACCTTCTGAAATTATCAAAGCAGCTGAAACGATGATCCAGGAAGGTAAACTGCGCTCTGTCTATTCCCTGCGGCTTGGATATGCTGCTTTTTCCGAGGGAAAAGGAAAAGTGAAGTTGAAGCCTGTCTGGGTAATCGAGGGAGAACTATTTGAAAAGGCTAAATCTGAACCTAAGAATATTCGAACAGTGCTCTCGGTGAATAGTGCAGAAGAAACAAAGATCATTTTTGACGCGCAGACGGGAAAGCTCCTGGAAACCCGCAGGATGAGTTATCAGTAAGCAAAGTAGAAAGAAAAGAATGAGATGAAAGATGAAAACTGAAGCTTTTTGATCGCAAGCATACTGGTGATGCATTCGCTTTAAAGCCTCATATTTATTCATGGCAGTTTCTGCATTTGCTGCATGATAACTGGCACAGGGGCTTTTCTTTTTTTTGATTTCGAGCGCAGCCAGAAAGTCGGATGACGCAGGAATACGACACAACCACAGAGCGTAAGCTCTGGTTTTCAGGGGCTTGGGGGCGGAGCCTACCAACAAGCTTTTTGCAATTCGGCCCGGATTGCATTGCTTGCCGCTATGCAAATGTAATACGTTTGCCCTGCTTGCCATTATCACTGCATTATGGCTTTACTTCGCTTCATGCCGAATGCTAACGGTTGATTATTGAAAGCAGTTCATTTAGATGAATAATATTCCATTTTGCAGATGTATCGCGTGCGGTATTTCCAATTACAGCGCAATCAAATCCACCTGCATGAGCAGCCTGAACGCCCGATGCTGCGTCTTCGACCACAAGACAGTCCGATGGGTTCAGTTGAAGCAATTTAGCAGCTTTCAAAAAAACCTCCGGATCAGGTTTTGATCGTGTAATGCAGTTTCCATCTACTATTGCGTCAAAGAAACTGGCTATTCCAAGGTGGTTGATGATGGTTGGAGCATTTTTGCTCGAAGACCCGACAGCAAGTTTATAGCCACTGCAGTGCAGTGCTATAAGCGTTTCCTTGACATCATCAGGCATATCATCAGGAGTCATCCTGGCAAGCTGTTTACAATACAAATCATTTTTCTCTGCTGCAAACATCTTTTTCTCTGCTTCCGAGTACTGGCGAATACCATTTGCAAGAATAATGTTCAGGCTCTCCATTCGGCTGACTCCCCGGAGAGAATTGTTCTGCTCCCGATCAAAGGGGATTTGAAGACGGTCAGCCAACTGCTTCCAAGCTTGATAATGATATTCATCAGTTTGACAAAGTACACCGTCCAGATCAAAAATGATGCCTTTATATTTCATATAGTTCCTCAGCTCTATGATACAAGTTCTATCATAGCTTTATTGTCTTCATTAAAGCGTATGCCAGGAATCCGGCACATGTGGCAAATGCTGCACCGGTTGTACATTCTCCAGTGTCTTCATGCACGCTCTCGCAAGCAATTCCATTATCCATTTTTGTCACCTGAAGATGTCGAAGTGCTTCTTCTGCATATCCTGTCAGAAGACTGTTACAGATCGAGAGAATCCACGGATGCGGAGCATGCTTGCAGCCAATTTCGGCAACAGGATGCCCGGCAAAGGATAGAGGGTAGCTTTCATCCCGAATGAGAGAAACGGTGGCTTGCCAGATGGGATCATCGGCAGTGCAGAAGCCATAAAACGGCAGCAGCTGCAAGCTGCCCGGTGGCTCATCGTAAACATCCCAATGGCCGTTCAGATCCACGGACCAGGCAAAAATGCTTTCGCCTTTGTGCTCAAAAATGCAATTTGTCCGGATGGCTGCTACGACCTTTTCCGCCTGCTCTGCCAGTTCAGTCCGGTTCAGCCACCGGGAAATAGCGTGAAGTGATTTCCAGACCAGCACATTGTCGTACGTCAGATAGGGATGATTGTGCATATCATCAGTGGGCTGGAGGAAGGTGCTGTACAGATCGATTGTCGGATGTTTCCGGAAATTCAGCTTTTGCAGGATGTTTTCCAGCGCATCATGGATCTCCGCATGACGCAGGATCGCCGCATCCTGTGTCTTTTCAATGTATCGTTCCAGTGCGATCACTGGTGCGCACAGCTCGTCCAGCTCAAACCCCGGCTCCAGCACTGTGCCATCGATATACCGGCTATGTATACCAAAATTACGGCCCTGACGATGAAAAACAGACAGGAGCAATTCTTTCGCATAAATTGGATCAATTTCCACAATGGCGGGGAAAGCCCATAACAAGCTGTCCCGATCCCAATATGCAGCGGAAACATAATACCTGGGGCTGCGGGAAGTCATCATGCACAATTCTTCCGTGTCGATGGTGCGACCGGAAGCATAGAAGAAAGCAAAGAACAAGTTGGTATTCAACAGGGTTTCTATTTTTGAATCCGCCGTATGCTTTTCGCGCACGGATAGCCAGCCAGCGGTACGCTTCAGCAATGCTTCAAAGCCTTGGCGCAGCATTTCCTTGGCGCTGGCGGCAGCAGCTACTTCCTCATATCCGATGCCGAAGAAAACATCCAGCCCCATGGCTTCGCCGGGCTGCAGACTGGCAGTTTTATGGAGGCTGTAGGCAAAGCCGTCCTGCTTCCATTCTGCGCCTTGATCGATCTGGCTGTAAGGCTGATCGTCGCCCACGATGGGTGCAAAAGCAATCAACGGCGTGCCGGGCACCTGCTGAAAAACAAACATGTGATTCCAACCAGAGCGCTTCATGCTTTTTCCCGTTGTCAATGGGATGCTTTCATTGACGGTATGCAGAGTTTCATCCCAGGAGCCATCTATGCCGATCCTGATATGATGGGCGGAGGACGTTTCGTTTTTTGCTTCAAGCCTCAGGCAGAAGCCGCGCTCCCCAATGGGTGATAAATAGATGCAATGAAAGGTTATCCCTGCTTTATCCGAAAAGAAAGACGGAATCCAGAAGTGCTCCCGTTGCCAGGAAGGCATCAATTCTACCATTTCGCCATCGCATTGCAGAAACGGACGGACAAAACCATTATTTCCTGTCATTTCAAGCATGCCCTTGACACTCATATACAGGCAGGAGATTCCCATTATAGCCCCGTCGTTTTCCCGGATCGTTGGCAAAGAAATATATTCATTGCCAGTAACCTGATATTGCTCCATGATGCTTTCCCTCCGAAAGAGGAGGAAGGCACTGGGCCTTCCTCCTCTTGAGATTTACCTGATTGGTCTTCGATTTCATCACAGAAGACCGGCGTCTTCCAGCTGGGACTGGATATCATCCAGAGCGTCCTGCGCAGAGATATCATTCATCTCCAGTGTGCTCAGCACGTTGCCGATGATTTCACTGGCCGCGCCGGATTCCTTCAGAGCAGGAGGTGCAGCAGCATAATCCATGCTGTCAAACACAGCAGCACGATTGGCGGGCGGCGTCACTTCCAGATACTGCGTAAGCTTGCTCTGATCGGCGATGGTGGGCAGTTCCCAGCTGGCATCCAGACGAAGCTGCACGATGTCGGGGTCAGAACCCATGGCGTCGATGAACTTAGCGGCGGCTTCCTTCTTATCGCTGGAGGGAGACACGCAGTTCACGTTGGCAAAGAAGAATGTGGATTTAGTCTTGTAGCCGGGCTCCACCACGATGTCCCAGTCAAAGGCGCACTTCTCGGTGAAGGTGGGGAACGCCCAGATACCGGTGATGATCATGCCCAGCTTGCCTTCCGTGAACAGATCCCAGTCACCGCGTCCAGCCATTTCCTCGGCTGTAGGCTGAACATGGTTTTCACCGCGAACGCGTTTGATCATAGCGTCCAGAACTTCAACGTTTTCAGGTCTGTTGGCAGTAAATGCTGTATAGTCATCATTCAGCAGGCTGCCGCCATTGCCCTTGACGGACTTGTAGAACTCGTTGTAGCTGATGGGCTGATAGAAGCCCCAGATGTCGTCGCCCAGTGCCTTGATGGCTTCGGCTGCCGTCTGAACATCCGCCCAGGTCCAGTCATTGGTGGGATAGGCAATTCCTGCCTGATCGAAGAGCGCCTTGTTGTAAATCAGGATGCAGGTGGAGAAGCTCATGGGAACAGCATACAGCTTACCAGCGGAGGAGACCGCTTCCAGCGTACCGGCAGAGTAGTTTTCCGCGTTTACCAAACCGGTCAGATCGGCACAGGCACCACGCAGCATGTAAGCCAGATAGTTTTCCATGTTCATTTCAAACACGTCCGGCGCATTGCCGCCGCCCACGGTAGTGGCCAGCTTGGTGAAGTAATCGTCGTAACCGGTGATCTGCAGATCGACTTTGATGTCAGGGTTTTTCTCCTCAAAGATGGCGATCATCTTTTTGAGTGTTTCTTCCTGAGCGCCAGCGCCTGAGAAGTGAGCGTAGGTGATGGTGACAGGCTCTGCCAGAGCGGAGACAGTCAGAGTCAGCACCAGCGCCAGTGAGAGGAACAGTGCAACGATTTTTTTCATGGGGAAAGCCTCCTTTAATATTTGCAAACGCGCGCAGCGTTTACATTCAGTTTGTTTTCCTGGCAGGGATCATTTCAATCCACCCAGGCTGATGCCCTGATCCACATAACGCTGTGAGACCAGATAAACAATCAGGATTGGCAGAATAGTGAGGACGGCGCCTGCCATCAGCACATGCTCGTTGTTCTTATACATTCCGTTCATATTGCCCAATACAACCTGAAGCGTCTGCTTGTCCGTGGAAGTCAGGACAATCAATGGCCACAGGTAGCTGTTCCAGCTGCCCATAAAGGACAACAGAACCATTGTAGACAGTGTTGGCATCACCATGGGCAGCATGATTTGAAAGAAAATACGATACAGCGAAGCGCCATCCAAATAAGCAGATTCCATATAGGCGTCGTTGACGCTCATCATACTTTGGCGCATCAGGAAGACGCCGAAGGCATTTGCAAGAGAAGGCAGGATCAGCCCGGTATACGTGTCCAGCAAACCCAACATGCGCAGAATGATGTAATTGGGAACCATAGTGACGGTGCCGGGGATCATCATCGTGGCAAGGTACAGGCCGAACAGCTTATTGCTCCCTTTAAAAGGCAGCTTGGCAAACACAAAGGCCGCCATGGCTGCGGAGCCCACCGCAACGATGGTGCAGGCAATAGCCAGGAGAAGACTGTTCAGGCTGGAGCGGGCAAAGGAGAATCCCTGCATATTGAATACCCTCTGGTACCCCTCCAGGGTAGGATGTTCCGGTATCCAACGGATGGGGATTGTGCGGATCGCTTCCGAGCCCTTGAACGAGGAAGACAGCATCCACAAAAAAGGAAGAACCGTAAACAAAACGATGACGAGCAGCATCAGATAGAAAAGTGCGATCCGAAGCGTTTTCCGTGCAGTTGCCATTTCACGCATCATAGTTCACCCACTTCCTTTGCAGCTTGAATTGAATAGCAGTAAATACCAGGATCAAAGCAAACAGAATCCAGGAGTAGGCGCTGGCGAGGCCCATCTTGTACTGCTTAAATGCGTATTTATAAATGCGCTCCAGGAACACAGTGGTCGCACCACCAGGCCCGCCGTTTGTCATGATCAGCACGGAATCAAATACCTGCAAGCCATAGATGATGTTGATAACAATCAGCAGGAACAATGTGGGAGAAATCAACGGCAGCGTGATTTTTGTCAGCTTTTTCCATCCTGTCGCGCCGTCAATAGCTGCCGCTTCGTAGCAGGACGGATCAATGGATTTGAGTGCGGACAGCACCATGAGCGCGTAATAGCCGGTGTCCTTCCATACGGCGGTAAGTACAACGCCTGGCATGGCCCAATCTTTGCTGTTCAGCCAGGAGGGACCCGTGATCCCGAATACAGAAAGCATCTGGTTCAGAAGTCCATATTTCCCGCTGAGTACCCATTGCCAGACGACTGCGGCGGCCACCCAGGAGGTGATCACCGGCGTATAGCATACGGTGCGGAAAATCCCATGGCCTTTGAAGGATTTATTCAGGATCAGAGCTTCTCCAACGGAAGTGACCAGAATCAGCGGAAGATACAGTATCAGATAGGTGAATGTGTGGCCCATAACCTTCGGGAATTCACTGCCCGTCAGGATGCGGGTGTAATTCCGGAAGCCTACATATTCCATGGTATTCATGGGCATCAAAAGATCATAATCCATCAGGCTGAATACGGCTGATGCCAGGATCGGCAGCAGGCAAAAGCCCACCACGCCAATCAGGGATGGCATCAGCAGGAGGGCGGTGGCTCGCCTTTTGCTGGGTGTATTGGGAATATACACGTTCTTATTCCTCCTTTACTAGGCTGATCTTATTGTGGCTTGCATTCAAACGATACCTTTCTCCCTGGAACCACAAAGGAACGGAAACAGAGCGAATCGAATCCGGCAAATGTGGAGCAGTACGAAGCTCTTCTCCATCTGTCCACACTCCCAGCGCACCAAAGACCAGTGCCTGCCATGCTGCGCCGAGAGCTGCCATGTGAACGCCTTCTCGTCCGGTATTTTTGAGTTCGTCTCTGAGATCAAAGAAGAGTGCTCGAACAAAATAATTCCATGCCTCTTCCTGAAGATCCAGCTGAAATGCCAGCAACGCATGCATGCCAAAGCTCAGACTGCTGTCATGAACGGTCAGTGGTTCATAGGTTTGCCATATTGCCAGCTTTTCCTGATCTGTAAACCGTTCCGGGAACATCACCATTAGCTGAACCAGATCAGCCTGCTTCAGGGCTTTATAGCGCTGCATCCGGTCAAAGCAGATGGTGCGATACAGCGGCTCGCCTGCATCCCGATTGCCTGGCAGCGGCTCCAACCGCTCAAACAGTTCATCCTGCTTGTACAGATGCTTCTCTGGGTCGTAAAGGATCGCGATATGATCGGCAAAGAAACGGAGGGCTTCCTTCTCCTGGTCATCCATCAGGTCTGACGCATATTGCAAAGCAAGCTCGACATTATGCCTGGCCAGATAATTGGTGTACGTATTGTTGACTGCAGCCCCGCAATATTCATCCGGCCCCTTAACAAAGAAGGCAGAATATTGTCCTTTGCTTTCTTCCCAGGTAAAGCGGCTTTTCCAGTATCGCGCGGTTTCCAGGAATAGCCTGCGCATATCCTCTGTAGGGGTTTGGCCGGTAATCGTCAGCATCCGTTGCAGTGCATAGGCCACGTCCGCTGTAATATGCACTTCGCACAGGCCGATATCCCAGCTTTCGCACTGCTCCGTGCCGTCAAAGGCACACATCCAGGGGAAACGGGCTCCGGCCAGATTCTGCTTCTGCGCCAGCTCTTTTGCCTGCTGCAGATGGATGATCCTGTACTGCATCAGATTACGGGCTGCCTTTGGCCGCTGCCAGCAGAAGAAGGGCAGCATGAAAACGTCGGTATCCCAGAACGCGTTGCCTTTATAGCGGCCGTGGGTCAAGCCTCGCGCGCCAATGGAAACATGCGGATCATCTGCGGCATTGCTGCACAAAAGCTGAAAGATGTTCCACCGCATTGCGCCCTGAATTTCTTCATCGGTATCCATTTCAATATCGCAATCCCGCCACAGAGCAGTCCAGGCATCGGTATGGGCTTGCCAGGGATCGCTCGATTCGATATTCGGAGTTTCCCGATCCAGCAGTACCCGCACCCGTTTTTCGATCACGGTTGTTTTACCCGCCCGCAGAGGAATATCAAAGATAAACCCGGAAACCGATTCTTCGTGAAGTCTTACCTGCTGAAGAAAACGGATGTGCCGTCCGGAAGAAACGGCCTGCATAGTCAGCGTATCATTTGTTTTTTCCAATGTTTTCAGCAGTGGAACTGTTTCTGTTTCCTCGACCATCTGATCGTCATGCACTGGCAGATTTGCTACACGATCATCCATCCGCGCTTGAACTGTAACAGTTTGATCCCATTCCGACGTAAGGGCCATCCGGACACATAGAAGCTGTGGATCAGCCATGCTGGCTATGCGCAGCATCGATACGGTCAGGCCGCGCTCCTGCCAGGTCTGGGTGAAAATTCCCTTACGCATATCAAGAGCCTGATGATAGTTAGCAGGAGTATATCCTTCCACCGTCATCCCCAGCACATCTGGCAGTTGTACCATGTCGGTAATACCAGGCTTTACCGGTTCAAAAAAACCTGCCCGAAACAGCGCGTGCTGATCCTTCCTGGTTTTGGGCGTTTGCAGATCATAACCGCGCATACCCAGGTAGCCATTTCCGATGGTAAAAATACTTTCGGTATAGTCGGTAACAGGGCCATCCAATTCAATTTGCCAGGCATGGATCTCCGGCTTCATTTTCTTTCACTCTTTCCAACACAATGATCTGATCGAGCGGACATTTAAACTCCCTGTATTGTCCGCCGACGCAGGTTTCACCTGTAAAATAATGCTTCCATAGTCCCTGCGGAAGCCATACCCTGCGGACCGTAACGCCCTCTTCCACGATGGGACAAACCAGCAAATCCCTGCCCAGCATATACTGATCCGCGCAGGCACAGGCATTCTCATCCTCCGGGAAATCCAGACACAGATGTGCCATCATGGGCCTTCCGTGCTCCGTGCACCAGGCAGCTTCCTGGATCAGATAAGGCTGCAGAGCTTTTCGCAGTTTGGCATATTTCACGCTGATTTCCAGGATGCGGGGCTCATGCAGCTTATCAGCAAGGTTCCATGGGCTGCGGTCATTGTTGAAGCCGTCCTCGTGGGTTGCATAAAACTGCCCGCTTCGAGGCTCAGCATGCCATTGCATGACGGGAGAGAAGCAGCCAAATTCTGTTGCCCGGAGATACAGTTCCACGCTTGGCAATTCACCTGCAAAGCCGCCGATATCAAACCCCCAGAACAGTACACCGCTCAGTCCTGAGCTGATACCTGCCTGCAGTTGGGAACGCAGCTCGTTCCATGTGCTCAGTTGATCGCCAGCCCAATGGATAGGCCGCGTTTGCGCACCAGTGGAATCAGCCCGGCTGAAAGTAAGGCCCCGCACGCCGTTTTCCTCCATGAACCGATGGTAGGCGGCGATGTATTGGCCAGGATACTGGTTGTGCGCTTCCATACCGCTGCTTCCGTCATGCAAAACTGCAGTATCATCCAGCAGAAATTCCCCGCCGTCCGTCTTGAAGCCTTCGACGCCCATGTCCAGAAGGTATTTGCGTTTTTCAAACCACCAGGCAAGCGTTTCCGGATTGGTAAAATCGGGAAGTAAGCTGCCGCTGAACCACACACCTTCCGGGATGCGGTAAGGCACTCCGCTTTTCAGGAAAATGCACAGTTTTTTCTCAACAGCTTCCCGTTCATCTTCCAGCAGTTGAGCACCAGGCGCTCCATCATGCTCCTGCTTAATGACCGGAATCTGCCACAGAATCAGATGCAGTCCAGCCTCTCGGATGCGGCGCACGGCTTCAGCAGGATTAACCCAATGTTCAGCGCCATTCCAGCGGTAAAAAGTACGCTCATCGCTCCAGGCTTCCAGCACCATCACGTCGGCAGGATAGTCGTACTGCTTCAATGCTTTCAGCTGAGCATCTACCTCGGCGTCGCTGTTCCAGCCGTTGGCACTGATCCACACACCGAAGGCCCAATCGGGGGGAAGGACAGGTTTTCCAGTGCGCAGAATGAACTGCTTCAATAGATCCTGCGGCGAGCCAAAGAACCAGATTTCATGCAGCAGCGTTTTTTCGTTGACTCTTTTTTCCAGAGAAAAACAATCCCGGAAATCCAAGCCCACGGGAATGGTAGAATCCACAAAACAGCCGAGACACTGCTCTGTCATGAAGAAAGGGATAGGAAGATAGGTTTGTTCGCCTTGCTGGGTGAATTTTTCTGTGACGATACCGTTTGAAAAGCTGCTGCGCAGATCGACGGCATGATACCTTTCTCCTGTGCCCCAAATATGCCTGGCATACAACTGACCCTGCTGCCGGATCATGGTGAAATGCCCGTTTTCTCCTGCTTCAAGTGAAAAATCATTTATAGTAAGAACTGGCAAAGCATTATTATGAAAGCTTAAACGTTTCAGTAAACAGCCTTTTTTATTGCCGGTCAAGGTCATTTCATAACCCTCCGGCAATTCTACAGACACTTCCGGGACTTGTTTTCCCTGTGGCGGTTCGCCTTGCACAGCGCTGATTTCGAGTGTTGTTCCGGCTTTGTACAATACATAAAACTGGGAATAAACCTGACACCAGGTATCCTCACTAACCTGGATCAGCCCCAGCAAGGGGGGCGATATCATGAGTCATCCCTCCGTTCACATACAGACTCCCGCTCCACAAGACTCAGGGGCAGGATGCATTCGGTGTGATGATGTTCATTGGATTTTGCAGCATCAAGAACGAGCTGCACTGCCTGCCTGCCTTTTTCTCCGATATCCTGATGGATCGTTGTCAGGGCAGGGTGTGCCATTCGCGCAAGGTAAACGTCGTCAAAGCTGACAATGGATACATCCTCTGGGATACGGATATGGTTTTGCTGCAGTCCTTTGATAAGCCCCATGGTGATCACATCAGCTGTAACAAAGGCAGCCGTCTGCTTCCTGCCGCGGGCAAGGAATTCACGCGCTGCGTCCATGCCATACTCATAATCTACGGTGCCGGAATAAACCGCCTGCTCATTCACAGCAAGACCCGCTTCCCGCATGGCATCACAATACCCTTGATAACGCTTGATATTGACGCCGTTTTCACGGATGGAACCGCTGACAAACGCGATGCTGCGGTGTCCTTTTTCGATCAGATAGCGGGTTGCCATTCTGGCTCCTTCTTTATCTTCGATACCGATTGTATGGAAGAAGTCATCTTTCACATAACTGTCCACCAGCACAATGGGAACACCAAGGGTTTTCAGGGCATTCAGGTTTTCACCCGGATAGGTGCCTACGATGATCACCCCGTCCACGCCACGGTTCTGAGCAATACTGAGATAGTCCTGGTCCTCTTTTGTGCCGGAAACAAGGAGATGGTATCCATGCTGCCGGGCAGTATACTCAATAGAAGAAAGAAGTTCGCCATAGAAAGGGTTGGAGAACATCAATTCCTTACCGGGCTCTGTTTGCGGGATCAGGACGCCAATCAGGTTGCTGCGGCGGCTGGAAAGGCTGCGAGCGTTCAGATTAGGAACATATCCTAATTTGCTGACAGCTTCCATAACTCGCTTTTTGGTTTCCGGGCTAATGGTTTCGGTCGGGGTGCTGTTGAGGACATAGCTGACTGTGGAAGCAGATACGCCCGCTTCCTTTGCCACGTCCTTGATGCTTACCCGTTTCAAACCAACTCGCCTCCATAAAGCACTTAAACGTTTCAGTAGATGCAGTATACTAGGACCATGAAAGCTTGTCAAGTCTTTTTTCGATATTCATGAAAAATGAGGATAGTTGCGCCAAAGCTCTTCGTAAGCGCTTCCGCTTATTTTCATTGACTTTCTGCGGATTCAGAACATAATGAAGCCAGAAAGCATAGCTTGCTAAAGCTGTGCCACAAAAACAAGGAGGCTGAAAACACATGAAGAGGCTTGTTGCTTTGTTACTCACACTGACGCTTTGCTGCACTGCCTTTGCTGCTCTGGCCGAGGACGTCACACTCAAGGTTTGGGACGGCCAAGATGACCAGGAACTGCTCAAGGAACTGTGTGAAGCCTATGCTGCCGCGCATCCTGAGAACAGCTACAATTTTCAGTACGGCGTAGTGGGCACCGCTGATGCCAGCGCACGGTATCTGGAAGATCCTGCTGCCGCTGCGGATGTGTTCGTCTATCCCGACGACCAGCTGATCCGCTTGGCTCAGGCAGACGCTCTGTACGAAGTGACCCGCAATCATGACGCCATCGTTGCAGCAAACAGCCAAGGAAGTGTCAACGCCGCCACTTATCAGGGCATGCTGCTGGGCTATCCCATGACGGCTGATAACGGATATTTCCTGTTCTATGATAAGTCCGTGCTGACCGAAGAGGACGTAAAGACTCTGGACGGCATCCTGGCTGCGGCTGAAAAAGCAGGCAAACAGTTCAATTTTGATGTAGCCAACGGCTGGTATCTGGCTTCCTTCTTCCTTGGCAACGGTTGCACAATCACCTTGGATGAAAATGGAAAGCAGGTATGTGATTTTAACAACGAAAAGGGCGTGGAAGCAGCCAAGGCTGTTGCCGCTCTGTGCGCTCATCCAGCGTTTCTGCCTGGAGATCAGAACATCCTGACAGGCACCATCGGGGATACCGTATGTGCCGGCGTATGCGGTACCTGGGTGGCAGATGCTATCAAGGAAAGGTTGGGAGACAACTACGCTGCTGCCAAGCTGCCTACTTTTACTGTCAATGGGGAGCAAGTGCAGATGGGTTCCTTTGGCGGCTGCAAGATCCTGGGTGTGAATACCCAGAGTGCTTATCCCGTGGAAGCCATGAACCTGGCTGAATTCCTGACCAGCGAAGAAAGCCAGCTGCGCCGCTTTGAGGTGCGCGGATATGGTCCCTCTAATATCAATGCTGCCAAGAGCGAAGCCATCGCTTCCGATCCTGCGCTGTCCGCTCTGGCTGCCCAGAGCAATTATGCCGTGACTCAGCTGATCATTGGCGATTTCTGGACGCCTGCCACGGCTTTCGGTAACGCGCTGATTGCTGATCCCACTGTGGATGTGCGGCCCCTGCTGGATCAGTGGGTGGCTCAGACCATCGGCCAATAACCATCTTATGAGGAAAAGGCTGCCGGTTTTTGCGGCAGCCTTTTCCCGCATCTTGGAGGCATATGTATGAAGCGATTTTGGAATGATCTCGCACAAGGTGATCTGTGGGTCAAGGGCTCCTGCCTGATCATGGGCTTAGGGTGCCTGAAACGTGGGCAGATCGCCAAGGGGCTGTTCTATCTTGCCGCTGAGATTTTATATTTCCTGTTCTTCTTTGGTTTCGGATGGAAATATCTGAGTCACTTCCTAACCTTGGGTGAAAATGCTCAACTGAGGGTCTGGAATGAGGAAATGCAAATATATCAGCGGGTACCGGGAGACAACAGCATGCTGATCTTATTGTTCAGCGTTTTGACGATTGCGACGACTGTGCTGTTCATTTGCCTGTGGGTCATGAATATAAGAACCGCTTCCAGACTGTATCAGCTGGAACAAGGGAAGAAGCATATCCCTACTCTCCGGGAAGATGGGGAAGCGATGCTGAATGAGCGTTTCCACGTGACACTGCTGGCTGCGCCGATGACCACGCTCCTGCTGTTCACGGTACTGCCTATCATCTTTATGATCCTGATCGCTTTCACTAACTTTGACGCCAATCATCAGCCGCCGGGAAATCTGTTCACTTGGACGGGGATGCAGAACGTGTCCGACATTTTCCTGGGCAACGCAACGAAAACCCGCACCTTCACCGGCATCCTGGGCTGGACTATCATATGGGCTATCTTCGCTACCTTTACTAACTACATTTTTGGCATGATCCTGGCTATCATCATCAACAACAAGCTGGTGAAGGCCAAGAAAATGTGGCGCACTTGGTTCATGATCCCTATTGCTATCCCGCAGTTCGTTTCACTCCTGTTGGTTTCCCGCGCGTTGGCACCTACTGGTGCGGTCAATGTAGCGCTGATGGAGCTTGGCTGGATCCAAACGCCGCTGCCATTCCTGACTGATGTGACGCTTTCCCGTATCGTAGTCATCGTAGTCAACATGTGGATCGGCATTCCTTACACCATGATGACCTTTTCCGGGGTACTGATGAATGTGCCGGAGGAGCTCTACGAGAGCGCCTCTATCGACGGGGCGGGCCCGATACGTCGCTTTATCAGTATCACGCTGCCTTATATGGTATTCGTTACGGCCCCCGCTACAATCACAACGTTTGTGGGTAACATCAATAATTTCAACGTGATTTATCTGCTGACGGCAGGCGGCCCGGCCAGTCTGGATTATTATCAGGCAGGAAAAACCGATCTATTGGTCACCTGGCTGTACAAGCTGACCGTGGATCAGCACGATTATGCCCTGGCGTCCACCATCGGCATCTTCATTTTCATGATCGTATCCATCTGCTCCCTGGCGGTCTATAACCGCACCGGTGCGGTAAAAAAGGAGGATATGTTCCAATGAAACATCATGTGAACAGGCGGAAACTCCGTGCCTCCATTGGCCTGCATACTCTGCTGACCGTTCTTTCCATCCTGTGGATGCTGCCGGTATTCTGGTTGCTGATTTCTTCATTCCGGAAAGAACCAGGCGCGTATACACCCTACCTTTGGCCGAAATCATTTACGTTGGATAACTATACCCGGCTGTTTACCGACACCAGACTTTTCAACTTTCCTCGGTGGTTCATGAACACCCTGTTCGTGGCCATCTGCTCCTGCCTGATTACGACCATCCTGACACTGATGGTGGCCTATGTGTATTCCCGGCTGCGCTTCAAAAGCAGAAAAGCAATCATGAATATCAGCCTGATCCTGGGTATGTTTCCCGGTTTTATGAGCATGATCGCCATCTATCATTTCATGAAAGCCATTGGGCTGGATCAGACGCTGCTGGCATTGATCCTGGTATATTCCGGCGGTGCAGCACTAAATTACTACATTGCCAAGGGGTTCTTTGACACCATACCCAAATCGCTGGACGAGGCTGCCACTCTGGATGGGGCCAGCAGGCACACGATCTTCTGGAAGATCATTCTTCCAAACTCGAAACCCATTGTGGTGAATACTGCCATCAACGCCTTCATCGCTCCTTGGGTGGATTTCATTTTCGTATCAGTGATCATGAAGGATAACTACAACAATTACACGGTAGCGAAAGGACTCTATACCATGGTGGACAAGGCCAACATCTACCAGTATTACACCGTGTTCTGCGCCGGATCGGTGGTCGTTGCCATTCCTATTGTGCTTTTGTTCATCCGGTTGCAAAAATATTACGTCGCCGGGGTCACCGGTGGCGCGACGAAAGGATGATCCCCATGCAATACGCCGCGATAATTCACCGTCCCATGAGCGAATTCGCCTTTCCATTGGATGAAGAGCATTTCACATTCCGTCTGCGCACAGCCAAAGGCGATTTGAAAAAGGTCATCTTCTATTATGCCGACCGCGCGGATATGGCTTCGGAGCTGTCCTTTTATCCGATAGATATGCCATTGATTCGTAAAGATTTTTTATACGATTGGTATGAAGTCACATTGGAAACACCTTGGCAGCGGATCGCCTATTATTTCCTGTTGGATGATGGGAAGGAACAATGTCGCTTTGCCGGAGACTGCTTTGAGAGAATGGATGCGCATATCGAGCGCAGCGAGTATTTCCAGTACCCCTTTAATCACAAAGCTGACTTGGCTGTCGTTCCCGATTGGGTACACGATGCAATCGTCTATAACATTTTCCCGGACAGTTTTGCGGATGGGAAAAGGCGTATCGGCAAACAGGGAAAACGGGAATCCTACAACCAGTTCCCGTCTGACTCCACCTATGGCGGCACGCTCCGCGGCATACTGGAAAATCTGGATTATCTCAAGGAGATGGGCTTCAACTGCCTTTATCTGAACCCGATTTTTGCAGCAGGAGCCTATCATAAATATGACGTGATGGACTATCTGCATATCGATCCCTGCTTTGGAACGGACAACGACTTCAAGGTCCTTGTCCAGGCCGCCCATGAAAAGGGCATCCGGGTCATTGTGGATGGGGTGTTCAATCACGTCAGCTGGCATCATTTCTCTTTCCAGGATGTGCTGAAAAACGGAAAAGAATCACAATATTATGATTGGTTCTATGATCTTCCTGATCCGCTGACGCTGCCCGAGGAGGACGATCCGCCGGCCTACACCTGCTTTGCTTATGTCGCCAACATGCCCAAAACCAACACAGCCAGCCCGACTCTGCGGGAGTATTTCTGTGAGGTGGGCAGGCATTGGATCAGGGAATACGACGTGGATGGCTGGCGTCTGGACGTGGCTAATGAAGTGGACGATGGCTTCCTTCGGGCTTTCCGCCAGGCGGTTAAGCAGGAGAAAAAAGACGCCGTGATCATCGGGGAGATTTGGGAGAACGCCGAACATTACATGACCGGCGACATGGTGGACAGTGCCATGAATTATGATTTTCGCAGATTCTGTACGCAGTATTTCGCGGAAAACACCCTGACGGCCCCGGAATTTGATCTGAGGTTGTCTTCTTTGCTGATGCGATATAAAAAACAGATGCTGCCCGCTCAGCTGAACCTGTTGGATGGGCACGACACATGCCGCTTCCTGACCCTGTGCAAGGGGGATTTGGATAAAATGGAACTGGCAATCCTGTTCCAAATGACGTTTGTCGGGATGCCCTGCGTGTTTTATGGTGATGAAAAAGGCATGATGGGCCGGACGGAGCCGGAATATCGCAAGCCCATGCCATGGGATACTACTTCGCCATTGGCAGACATCTACAAGCGGCTGATTGAGCTACGAAAAATGCACCAAGCTTTGAAGCGTGGCAACTTTGAAACGATCACGGCACGGGATATGCTGCTGCATTATGCACGGAATGGGCAGAAAGAACGCATCGAAATTGCTGTCAATCCTGGCAATGTGCCGATTCCCTGCTCGGTATCCGGTGATATTCTCTTGAAAAAGGGCTATACTTGTGATTTACTGATGCCATGCGGTTATGTTGTCACAAGGAGCATTCTTCATGGCGAACACGATCTATGATTTGGCAAAGGCGGCCGGCGTATCGATTGCCACAGTATCCCGGGCGCTGAATGACCATTATGCAGTATCGGAAGAAACCAAAGCACGCATCCGGGCCTTGGCGGAAGAAATGGACTATCGTCCCAATGCCAGGGCACGCAGCTTTGCCAAGCAAAAAAGCGGCAATGTGCTGTTCATTACCGATCTGCATCGCAATGTCGCTTTTGAGAATCCTCACATGTTTGAAATCATGACAGGGATCTCTCAATACCTGGATGAGAAGAACTATGCCTTATTGCTCAAGCATGTCACCACCAGGGAGGCTCCCCAGCTCATCAAAGAATTGATGATCCGGGAGCAAGCGGATGGAGTGATCATCCATGCGGCAGTTTTAAGCAAAGCGCTGGCTGGAACGCTGCACCATCTGGAGCTGCCGCATCTGGTGATTGGCAAACCGGATTTTCCAACGCCCATTTGCTGGATGGATGTGAACCATGAACAGGCAGGGCAAAAAGCGGCCACCTATCTGCTTGATAAAGGATATCGCAGGATGGTGTTCCTGATGGGCGATCGGGAAACAGACAAGATTTCCGCGGCTCGTAGGGATGGCATGCTGCAGATGTTTGCAGAAGAAGAACTATCCTTTACAACTCTCTATGGTGACAGTACATATGAATCAGGGCTCACCCTTTGCGAGGAAGCGCTGTCTATGCAGGAGCATCCCGAGATCCTGCTGTGTACCAACAATTATTTGGCCATGGCGTGCCTGCAGGTGCTTCGACAAAAAGGTTTTTCTGTGCCGCAGGATATTGCCATCATGACCTTTGACAATTATCCGTTTTCCATGTTGACCCAGCCGCAGCTGACAGCTGTGGAAGCTGATATGTTTGATATGGGCCAGGAGGCTGCGCGATTTATCCTCCGTAAAATTCGGATGCCAGAACTGCAGACACAGAGCTATTGCACGATTCCCAGAGTGATTGAGAGGAAATCTACATAGAATAATCATGTTTCGTCGCGCAATACTTTATAGATCAAGTGCCAATCGTGGTAATACAAGTTGGATAGCCATCAATATGAACTTGACTGTTTTTTGTAGGTGGTAGATGACCTTCCGCCTTAAAGCGAGTAAAGGTCGACCAAATGGTCGAAAAACCTGGTTTGTTCACATTTCAGCTTGTTCTTCGCAAGCGGTAGATCAATCAGACCGAGCATATGATTACAGATGCCGGAAAGTGGCTTGAAATAAGCACTTCCCGGCATCTTTCTTCTTTACTGACTGGCTGGGTTTCTGCGCCATCTAACAATTCTGCTAACGACTGTCGCATTTGTTGGCAGCGAGCCACTTTTCTGCCTGCCACATTTCAGGCGGGCGATGACCAATCTCTATCCAAAGCGGATGTGATGGCGGAAACTGGCTCTACATAAGGATTTCGCGCCTCTTTCAGATCTGGAGATGGGCATCATGCCAGCTGCATAATTGTTAGATTGCTAACGCTGGAACGGGCAAACGAAGAAATCCCCAGCAAGGATTCGTGGAAAACTCAGATAAACCTATTGACAAATCATAGCGAACGGTCAAGCTCCCGAAAATCCTCGATTGATGCAGGGCCACTCCAAACTTTGATTTTATTCCAAATCGAAGAAAAACGAACTTAATTTTTATTCCATTTTCGCTTGACTGATACTTGAATTTTGTGCACAATAGATGCTGTGAAAACTGGAGGTGATCCTGATGCTCAAACGCAAGGTGTACCGTGAGCTTCTCCAATGGAAGGAACAACGCCACACCGAACAGATCAGAAAGTGTTTGCTACTGAAAGGTGCCCGGCAGGTCGGCAAATCATTCAT
>R21__coassemble_1102_pt1 | contig 19333 bp, 21 predicted proteins | sample R21__metabat2_high_PE_034 | metagenome-assembled genome bin R21 | reverse complement strand
GGATGAAACACAGTCTGTCCGTCTCCTCGAAACCTGCCTTGAACTCGGCGTCAACTATTTTGATCATGCCGATATTTACGGCGGGCCCGAGGACCCCTGCGAAGTCCGCTTCGCCAAAGCCTTTCAGAAAACCGGCGTGAGCCGCGACCGGATCATTCTCCAGTCCAAGCTCGGCATTGTGCCCGGAAAAATGTACGATCATTCCAGGGACTACATTCTCTCAGAGACCGATCTCATTCTCAGGCGTCTTAACACAGATTACCTCGATGTCCTGCTCCTCCATCGTCCCGATGCACTCATGGAGCCGGATGAGGTCGCGGAAGCCTTTGACCGCCTCGAGCAGAGCGGCAAGGTTCGTTTCTTCGGCGTCTCCAATCATAAGACGTCCCAGATTCAGCTGCTGAAAAAAGCCGTCCGCCAGCCGCTGGTGGCCAATCAGCTGCAGCTGAGCATTCCCTTTTCCTCCATGATTTCCAGCGGTCTGGAAGCCAACATGGCAACCGACGGCGCAGTCGACCGGGATGACAGCATTCTGGACTACTGCCGTCTCCATGACATCACCATTCAGGCCTGGTCGCCGTATCAGGCAGGCCGCAGAAAAGGACCGTTCATTGATTCGCCGGAGTATCCGGAACTCAACCGTGTTCTGGAGGAACTGGCCTGCAAATACGGCAGCACCAAAACAGGCATCGCAGCAGCCTGGATCTTCCGGCATCCCGCCCGCATGCAGGTGATTGCCGGCAGCATGCGCGAGGACCGCATCCGCGAGATCGCACAGGCCGCCGATATCGAGATCACCCGCGAGGAATGGTACCGCCTGTACCTGGCGGCAGGGCATATCCTTCCCTGAGTCCCGTTCCTCCCCATGCAAAAAGCAGCAGTCCATGACTCCACAGGTTTTTCAGGAGATGGTCTGCTGCTTTTTTCCATACAGATGTTTCACGTTCTCTTTTGAACACGATCAGAACGGGAGATCATCCGGATCCATGTTTTCCGGATCAAAGACCTCCTCGCTGCGCTCTCTCGCCTCGTCCAGCTGCAATTCATACGCATTCAGTGCCAGCAGGCGGATGCGGAGGGCCTCGGCACAGTCGTGCGCTTCCCGGATCAGCCTTGCATGAAAAGGATCTTCACCCGCTTCGTCCGACTGCACCTGTTCTGCCATACCCCTCGTATAGTTCCGGAGGATGATTTCCAGCGACTGGCTGTCCACTGTATATTCCTCGCCGAAAAACCAGATGATTTCATCCAGATCCGGCACTTCCGGGGACTGCTTTTCAGACGGTTCCGCCTCCGGTTCCATCCGTTCCTCCAGTTCCTTTTCCATGGCCTGCAGTGCTTCCCGGTCCTTCAGATACTGCCTGATATCCGAAATGTTGCCTCTCATGATCTCCCATCCTTCCCCATCGACATTCCTGTGCATCTTCATGATACCCCGAAACCAGCGTCCTGTCATTGAACCTGCAGTTGAAAAAAGCACAGGGACATGCCCTGTGCTGAACGTTTACAGAAGATCGCACCCGATCACTTCCAGCTGACGGATGGACGGGAACGGAGACGGATCGTCCGCTTTTTTCATCTGTTCGAGACGGATCCAGGAGATGGTCTTCCGGACCGGAAGCGTCTGGAAGGCATCGGACTTGACGAGGTGCATCGTTTCCTGCGTGCCGTCACTGAAGACAAACACGCAGCTCTCCCACCAGCTGTCATGCGGGAAATCTGCCCGGAGAAGCACCCGCACGCTGTCGATTTGAACCGCACGGCCAAAATCGACCGTCAGCGCGGCATCCTGCTTGGTGCCAATCCCCCAGCTGCCGTACGGCCAGGGACCGTGGCCGCGGTTGGTGTACACGCCGTCAATGATATTCCGCGCAGCAAAGTCGGCCTCCCCGCGGGTCTCCACATTGGCGGTGGCATGCGGGTAATAGTCCGTATCCCCGCGCAGGTCGTGCGGATTTCTTGAAATCGGCCGGAGCGCGCGGACTTCATCGTCTGTCATTTCACGCACGCGGACGACATGTTTTTCACCTTCAAACGCATACGGCGGGTAGGCCGAGCGCTCAGGGCCGAAGGGAATCCTGTAGGTCATGCACTTTTCCGGCGCGTAGACTTCGCCCTCCGTCAGGGTCTGGTCCATCTGCACAATCAGATGCTCTGCACCTGTCACTTCCAGGCAGTCGCCCGGAGCATAGGTGCGCTCGACCGCCATATGCACGGTCTGCTCGGCTGTCTCACGCCGGAGAACGTTTCCCTGCGCATCCTTCAGCACCACTGAAATGCTCATCTGATCTTCCTCCCTGTTTACGGAATATACAGCTGATCCACGGAAATGACTTTGCCCGCTTTGGAAAGCCTGTACTCCAGCTGCCAGGTATGGGAGTCCGGCGTGTTGGCAATATACCGGATGATCTTCGTGCCGTCTTCCTGCACGTAAATCTTGCCCTTCCCGGAATCGTTTTCATACAGACCGCGGTTGCCTGACGGGCTCTCGAGCTGTCCCATATCGCGGAACTTTCCAACCACATCGGCCTCGGTGCTTCCGATGCCCGTGTCTCTCGGGCCCTGGAACGTGTTCTTTTCAAAGTACAGTTCACCCAGAAGCTGCTTGCCCGATTGTCTGTAGAAAATCGCATAGCCCCAGTCGTAGTTCCGCTTCTGGCATTCGCCTTCCATACCGCCCATCTTCACGTCCTCGGAGCTCTGCGGTTCCCCGTATTTCTCCCTGAAAGCGTCCCATGTCGTCAGGGCGAGCTGGACGCCGGAAGCCACATCCTCCGTGGAATAGGAGGTCAGCGGATAGGGCTTGGCAAGAATCTTGTAGCGGATGGAGAGCACGTTGCTCGCCTTGCCGTAACGGTTGACGGCCACGGCGTGCAGATCGACATAGTTGCCCGGCAGACGGATCGGGTCGCCGGTATAGATCGGGCTGTCTGCATCCGGCAGCGAGCCGTCGATTGTATAGTACAGGGTGATATCCGTGTCTTCCATGTTGTCCAGACCCGGCCAGAGGCGCACCTGCTGTCTCTGCTTGTAGGTGTTCGGTGCAAGGCTTGCCCTGGGTTTCTGCGGGCTGGGCATGATGATGCGGTATACGGCACTGAGTTCATCCGACACGAGTTCGCCGTGGACAGCCACAGCGCGCATCGACCAGATCCCCTCATCCAGGAAGATTTCTTCCGTGAACAGCGTGCCTTCTTCCGGAAGCTTGGCCTCCGGGTTGAAGGTGTAATACACCGGATACTCTTCGGGTGATTCAAGCTTGACGTACTTTTTCTCTTCATAGAGACCGGCATACACGCTCGTCGTGGGCGGCTTGGGGAGCAGTTCGTTGCGCTGGGTGCGGAACGTGGTCTGCCCGGTCGCCTGATAAGCGGTCTGCATCAGCTCAGCCGCCTGGGCCTCCCGGCCCGTCTGGCGCAGAATGCGGATCTCGTGGGTATAGGCATCGGCCGCCGTGGGCACGATATTCGTATACAGATCGATATAAATTGCCTCGGCATCCGCAGTTCTTCCGGACGCTTCATACGTGGACGCCAGCATCAGCAGGCCGGCCACGTTCACATTGACCTGTGCGTTCTCCTGCTCTGCCGCGAGGTCGTCGATGCCCTTGGCTCGCTCAAACGCCTCTATGGCCCCGGTGATATCACCGGTATCCATCTTTTCCTCCCCGATCTCCCAGTAGGCCGTCGAAGAGGCATCCCTGCCCATGCTGGCGAGGATTTTCTGTCCGGCATCGGTGGTTCTGAGAAACACCACGCCGCCAATGAGCAGAAAAACCAGAAGAACAGCAAAGACCACGCTCATTTTCGCCCAGTTGATCGCGTGCTGCTTGAGACGCTTGCGCTCAACACGGCTCGATGGTCTCGGGTCGATATGCGGGATCTCGCGCGTGCCGGTCTCGCCGTAGACGGTGGCACGGTGGACGCGGTCCATGGGCAGGCCATCATCCTCGGTGAGCGGTTCACCCTGTGCGTCATACACATCCTGTGCTGCATACACGGGGATCTGCCCGGCCGTGGAGGCGCGGGCTGCCGGGTCCACCCAGGTTCTGCCTGTGCCCTGGCGCTCAAAGGTGACCGGAGGCTTTGAGGCATTCGACTGTTCAGTGCCTGTCTTTCCGAGCAGGGCGGCTTCCCGCGCGCGTTTTCCCTGGCGGATGGCCATCACGCCCTCCTCCCGGTTTTCACGCCTGGGCAGCAGTTTCCCACATTTGGGGCATACAATTTCATCGTCGCTGGCATACGCCGAACAGAACGGACAAAGCATTCAGTCACCTCCTGCCTTTTCTTTGTGCTCAGACTCACTGCATGCCGCTGAGCGCCTCATAGGTCGGGTCGCCCTCAAAGGTTCTCTCGGGGGCCGTGCCGCCGAGGCGTTCGATAGCGTTCCGGATTTCCAGATAATCGATATAGTTCAGCTCCGGATCATTAGCCGCGGCCATCAGGTCCTTCATCGCACGGTCGTCCCCCAGCTTGCCCAGATAGCCGGCAAACAGAGCACGGCGGTCCGGGTTGGCGCGGAAGAGGCGCTGGGCCAGCTGGAAGACCTGCTCATTGCCGGGATAGTTGGCCAGGATATCCAGAAGCGCTTCCTGACCCGCCTCATTGGCTTTGGGCAGGGCTTCCAGAATCGGCTGCAGGGCCGCTCTTCCCATGTCGGCAAGGGACTCAAGGGCATTGTCTGCCAGTTCGTCCTCACGCTCGCGTTCCATCTGCCACTGGATGTACAGCATCTTGGGCTGGGTGCTCTCCATGGTCCGGAGCACCCCGATCGCCGTCATCTTCAGGGCATCGCTCATTTCCTCATCCTTCAGGATGGCAACAAGGCGCTTCTCGCAGGGCTTGCCCACATTCTCAATCTGCTCGAGAAGCAGGTCCGGGATCGCGACGCCCTTCTGGTCATACGCAATCATCCAGTCCACGAGATCCTTGGGATCCTCGAACTGCGTGAAATAGCTGCCGGGGGTCAGGCCGTCAAGCCAGTCAGCCGGCTGATTGAGAAAGCGCACATAGATCGCCGGCATATCGGCTTCCATGGCGTCATAGTTCTTATAGTCTTTCTGATGGGCCTGCATATACTCGGTGACAAACGACGCGAGATGCTCGTCAAAATCAATGCATTCAAACATGTGCTGCTCCTCCAATCAAAGCCTTGAGCTGTTCAGTGGTAAAGAAATAGGTCTTGCGGCAGAAATGGCAGCCGAGCTCTGCGCCATGGTCATCATCGATGATCGACTGCAGGTCCTTCTGTCCGATCGCAAGCAGGGCCTTCTCCATCCGCTCCCTTGAGCAGGTGCAGTGATACCGCAGCGGCGTCCTGTCCAGAAGCCGCAGATCCATGCCGCGGAACCATCCCTCAGCGAGCTCCTCCTTTGGCGCAGCGTTCAGTTCACGGCTGATCTCCGCAAACATGGGACTGCGCAGTTCAAGCTGCTCAATGGTCTTTTCCTCGCATCCGGGCAGGGGCTGCAGCAGAAGTCCGCCGGCCTTGATGACCTTGTCTCCCTGCACCAGAACGCCCAGAGACACCAGAGAAGGCTGCTGCTCAGAAACCGTGAAATAATTCGCGAAGTCAATGCCGAGCTCGCCGCTGACCAGTTCGCACTGGCCGATATACGGTTCCTTCATGCCCAGATCCTTGACCACGCTCATGCGGCCGTTATGTCCGACCGCGCCGCCGACATCCAGTTTGCCGTCCTCGCGCTCCGGGAGCTCCACCTGTGTATTGTCTGCGCAGACGCGCACATCACCGTGGTCTGCCACGCACACCAGCGTGCCCATGGGACCGTCGCCCTTGATGGTGACACTCACGGACTCCCGGTCGCCCTTCATCATCACACCGAGCATGGCGGTGGCTGTCATCAGGCGGCCCATCGCGGCAGTGCACACCGGCGTCGATTCATGAATATCGCAGGCGGTCTGCACCATCTGCGTTGTCTCGCAGAGCATCACGCGCACCTGGCCGCCCATGAGATCCATGTGCAGCATTTCATCTCCCTGAAAAGCTGTCAGCTGTTCCATTGTAGTGTTCCTCTTTTCTGTCTTACATCTCTTCGGGCTGCACACGGCGCATGGCGGCGAAATGCCAGCGGTCTTCCTTCTCCCGGGCGGGGTTCAGGTGCCCGTTGCCGTACACCGCAATGCGGTCAAACCCGGCCTGCATCAGCATCCGTTCGATCTCCTCTGCAGTCCAGGCCCTCTGCTTCTGCTCCTCGTCAATCCGCTTGTAGCTTCCATCCTCCTGACGGACGAAGAAGCACAGGTGCATCTCCACCTGGCGGGTCGACGGATGATAGGTATTCTGCCAGAAATACGTGATATGCTCTGAATCATCACAGATGATCTGGTTGCCCAGTTTGTTTTCCAGTTTATAGGGCGTGGAAATATCAAAGAAGAGTCCGCCGCCCGGCCGCAGTGCCTGATAGGCACTCTCAAAAAAGGCCAGGACGTCCTCTTCCCTGAGCAGGTAATTCACCCCGTCACAGGTCGCCAGCACCGCGTCCATGGGGCGGTGCAGCCTCAGCTCCCGCATGTCCTGCCGGACGAAGGGAATGGCGATGCCTGCCTTGCGCGCCTTCTGCGCCGCAATCCAGAGCATGTCCTGGCTGATGTCCACACCCGTCATGTGGAATCCTTTTTTATATAAAGGAATCGTGAGTGCACCTGTCCCGCAGGCGCACTCACATACCTTTCCTTTGGTAATTCCGTACTGGGCCATCAGATCACAGTAGAGGTCCGCCCAGTTGCGATAATTGACCTCTCCCATCAGTTCGTCATAAACCTCGGCAAAACCGGTATACATTGCTTACTTCCTTTACTCGCGCGGCATTTCCACACTGATCTCTTCTTCGTCGTCATCGTCGGTCTCTTCCCTCAGACCGCGGTTGACCTTGGCGCCTTCGATATGGCTGTTGATATAGCGGTCAAAGACGGCGTTGGTGAAGCTGGCGGTCACAAAACGGCTCAGAGAGAAACCGATGAGGATATAGTAGAGCACAATGCCCAGAATGGCCCATGCAGGGTTGATGAAGAAGGCAACGGCAAGGGCGATAAGCACCGGCACGCAGTGCAGAAGGCGGATGCCCACGCTCTGCGGCAGGCGGGCCACAGCCAGCAGCATGCTGTTGCGCAGCAGGTCCTTCAGGGTCAGGCGGTACCCGACAATCATGGGATGCATGAACGTCACGGAGATCGCCCACACAAGGCCCAGCATCATGACCAGGATCTGGGGCACAATCATGATGACGTTCGTATTGGCCAGTTCACCATAAAATCGCCAGCACATATAGACAATGATCGGCAGAACCGATGTGATGAGGGAAATGACAATCGACTGCTTCCAGTTTTCCTTCATGGCATCCTTAAAGTCTGACCAGATGAAGGCATGCTCGTCACGCGCCCAATTGCGCACAACATAGCTGACGCCGGCCGTTGCAGGACCCGTAATGGCAAAGGCAGGAATGAAGAGCAGCAGGCTCATGAACAGAATGCTGTAGAGCGCATCGCGGGAAGCTGCTGCGCTCATGACGGCCGGCACGGTCACGGTTGCGGGATCGCCGCCCTGTTCTGCGGTGCTCTCTGCCTGCAGCGCGGCCTGCATGGTATAGGCGGACTCGCCATCGCCAAGGTCGGTCGAATTGAGAATATTCATCGTACCGGACACACCCAGGCCCAGCACAATCAGCACCGGAATGAACGCCACAAGGTACATCACGTTCAAACGGACCAGAGCCGAGAAACGGACACGCAGGGTTTCCCAGAAAAGCTGCCAGCGGTTGCTCGGCAGATCATCCGGAGTCAGGTCTCCCTTTCCGGCCTTGCCATAATAGTAGTTGTTCATCAGCTGCTTGAACATAACGTTTCCTCCATCCAATCTATTCCGGGGAACGGCATGCGCCATCCCTTGATGACCATATTTTCTGTGAAGGTCACAGTCCCTTGATTATATCATCTTGATATTTCTCACACAAGCGCAAGTTCCCTGATTCTGATTCTAAGCGCTCTATGTGAAGTGCATGTGAATGCCGTCAGAAAAAGCGGCATGCTGCCATGCCGCCTGTCATGCATTACTGTTCTTTTCCCTGGAGCCGCTCGTCAATCGCTGCAGCTGCCGTCTTTCCGGCACCCATGGCGAGAATGACGGTCGCAGCACCGGTCACTGCGTCACCGCCGGCATAGACATTCTTCCGGCTTGTTTCCCCGGTCTCTTCCTTCACGACAATGCCGCCCCACTTCTGGGTTTCAAGGCCTTCCGTGGTGCTCTTGATGAGGGGATTGGGGGATGTGCCCAGTGCCATGATCACGCAGTCCATCTCCAGGTCCTCCTCGGAGCCTTCCACCGGCACGGGACGCCTGCGGCCGGACGCGTCCGGTTCACCCAGTTCCATCTTCTGACAGCGGATGGAGGAGACCCAGCCGTCTGTTCCGGAAATGGACACCGGATTGGTGAGGAAATGGAAGACGATGCCTTCCTCCATGGCGTGCTCCACTTCCTCGCGGCGCGCGGGAAGCTCGGCTTCGGTTCTGCGGTAGATGATCGTCACCTCAGCACCCAGACGTCTTGCGCATCGGGCCGCGTCCATGGCAACATTGCCGCCGCCCACAACAGCGACTTTCTTCCCATGCTGAATCGGGGTATCGCTGTCGGGCTGATAGGCTTTCATGAGATTGATGCGGGTCAGGAACTCATTGGCGGAATACACACCCTTCAGGTTTTCCCCGGGGATGTTCATGAACTTGGGCAGGCCTGCGCCGGAGCCGATAAAGACGGCTTCAAACCCGTACTCGCCCATGAGTTCGTCGATGGTAATTGTGCGACCGATGACCACATTGGTCTCAATCTTCACGCCCAGGTCTTCCAGCTTGTCGATCTCTTTCTGCACGATGGACTTCGGGAGACGGAACTCCGGAATACCGTACACCAGAACGCCGCCCGCCAGATGCAGAGCTTCAAACACGGTCACTTCATAGCCTTTGCGTGCGAGGTCGCCGGCACAGGTCAGTCCGGAAGGTCCGGAACCGATCACAGCCACCTTATGCCCGTTGGAGGCAGGTTTTTCCGTCTTCTGTACGCCGTGCGCATTATGCCAGTCCGCCACAAAGCGCTCGAGGCGTCCGATTCCCACCGGATCGCCGCGCATGCCGCGGACACACTTGCCCTCGCACTGGCTCTCCTGCGGGCAGACACGGCCGCAGACAGCCGGGAGTGAGCTGTCCCTGTTGATGACCTGATAGGCCTCCTCAAAGTGGCCGGCAGCCACTTCGCGGATAAACTCCGGGATATGGATATGGACAGGGCAGCCGGTGACGCAGAAAGGATTCTTGCAGTCGAGGCAGCGTCTGGCCTCCTCCACTGCCGTCTCCTCAGAGTAGCCCAGTGCAACTTCCAGGAAGTTCTGACTGCGCACCTCCGGTGCCTGTGAGGGCATGGGATGCTTTTCCTTGGACATATTCGGCATACTTATTTCGCCTCCCTGAACAGATTGCAGGTTTCCTCGCGGGCCCTGCGCTCGAAATCACGGTATGTCGTGCCTCTGGCCATGGCTTCATCGAAGTCAATCTCATGGCCGTCAAACTCGGGACCGTCGACGCAGGCAAACTTCGTCACCCCGCCCACCGTCAGGCGGCAGCCGCCGCACATGCCGGTGCCGTCAACCATGATCGGGTTCATGCTGGCCACCGTTTTAATCCCGTACTGCTTGGTCAGAAGGCAGACAAACTTCATCATGATGAGGGGCCCGATGGTGATGACTTCATCATACTGTTCCCCGCTCTCAATGAGCTTTTTCAGGGCGTCCGTCACAAGGCCCTTCTCGCCCCATGAGCCGTCATCGCTCATGCGGACAAGCCGTGTGGAATGCGCGGCAAACTCGTCCTCCAGAATCACCAGATCCTGGCTGCGGAAGCCGACAATGGCATGCACTTCCGTGCCCTGCTCATAGAGTTTCTTGGCCACCGGGTACGCAATGGCACAGCCGACGCCGCCGCCGACCACGGCCACTTTCTTCAGGCCTTCCGTATGCGTGGCCCGCCCGAGAGGACCGACAAAGTCATGGATGAAATCGCCTTCCTCGAGATGATTGAGTTTCTCCGTGGTCGCCCCGACAATCTGGAAAATAATCGTGATGGTTCCCTTTTCGCGGTCATAATCGGCCACGGTTAGCGGAATTCTTTCGCCCTTCTCATCGACACGAAGGATAATAAACTGACCGGGTTCTGCCTTTTTCGCTACCAGCGGGGCAGACACCTCCATCAGTGTCACAGACGGATTCAGTCTCTCTTTCCGGATGATCTTGTTCATGTTGTTTCCCCCAAAACCAATCAATGGCTGTTGTTTCGGTCTTTTTCGGGTCCCCCGCCACTCTTCGGCAGGGGTTGTGTCATTATATCACAAAGCCTTCTGCTTCTTTCAGTACTGTGCCAAAAATGCCTGAAAAAAACAACAGCCGGAACGTTTCTGCATTCCGGCTGCTGTCGGGTGCTCTTTTTTTCAGGGGGATTACCATTCCAGCGGATAGGATTCCACCGCATAATTGAGCTTTCTCCCGTTCGACTTGAGCGTGGAGAGCAGGGAGTCAATCGTGGTGGTGTCCGTAAGCGGCGTCGGAATAAAGTCGTTTCGATCCTTTCTGGAAGAGATGCGAATCGGGATGATCCGGAATCCCTCATTGCTGATCTCGCCGTCCCTGACGCGGAACCGTGTCTGGAACACATAGCTGAGCATATCGCTCGGTTTGGAGTTTCCGGCAAAGCAGAAATTGCCCAGAGAGTAGCAGATATACACGCCGTTGTAATACTCAATCGGGTTGATTCTGTGGCTGTGGTGTCCAAGCACCAGATCGGCACCGGAATCCGCGGCCAGGCGGCCCATTCTGATCTGGTTCTGGGTCGGAAAATAATCCTTCTCGTTGCCCCAGTGGAAGGAGCAGATGACGAGATCGTACTGATCCTTGGCCTTCTTGATATCTGCCGGCACTTTGTCCCAGAGCGTCTCATAGCGGTCAATGCACAGGTACGTCAGCATGGCAATCCGGACGCCCTTCACCTCAATCACGCCGACCTCTGTCGAATTGGAATAGACAATGCCTGCATCCCTGAGCGTGGCCTTGGTTTCCTCGTATGCCTCTTCGCCGTGGTCCATGATATGGTTGTTTTCCAGCGCAGCCGCTTCCACGCCGTTTTCACTGAGCATGGTCACATAGGACGGCGGTGCGGAAAACAGGAACTGGTTTTTCTGTTTGCTGGCAGGGATATACTTGGATTCCGTAAGGGTTCCCTCAAAATTGACGATTGTCAGATCATCGTCCAGCAGGATATCGCGCATGTTGCGCATGGTGAAGTTGATGTCGCCGCCCTGCTTCACCAGTTCATCGTTAAAAATGTCGGCGCGTTTGCGGCTGTCCCCGCCGATGGTGAAATCTCCTGTTCCGGAAATCGTGATCAGTACAGAGCCGTCCTCTTCATACATGCTTTTCACAGTACCGCTCTGTGCATTCGTACCTTCCTCCACGACCTCGGTCGGCAGAATGTCTTCGAAGAGGATTTCCTCCTCTTCTTCCTCAATGACCAGGCCATCCTCCCATGCTTCCTCCGCAAGGGCTGAAACAGAAGCCAGCAACAGGCACAGGATAAGCACCCAGGTTGTAATTTTGCGCATGACGCTTTCCTCCATCTGTGTTATCGGCTTTCAAGAAATGCCTTTATCCCTTTCACAGCCAGATTCAGTTTGTCAATTCCCGTGGCATAACTGCAGCGGATATGCCCTTCTCCGGATGCGCCGAATGCGGTTCCGGGCACCGTGGCAATATGCTTTTCCTGCAGGAGGGCAGAACAGAACGCCTCGCTGGTCATGCCGGTCTTCTGGATGGACGGGAAGATATAGAATGCACCGAGAGGCTCAAAGCACTCCAGACCCATTTCGCGGAACGCCCCGACAAGCAGGCGCCTTCTCCGGTCATAGCTGTCGCGCATTTTCCGGATATCCTCATAGTTCTTCTCTCGTCCGGTGCGCAGTGCTTCCACCGCGGCCATCTGGCTCATGCGCGGTGCGCAGAGAATGGCATACTGGTGAATCTTGTTCACCATATCCATGATCTCTGCAGGACCGCAGGCATATCCGATTCGCCAGCCGGTCATGGCAAAGGCCTTGCTGAAGCCGTTGATGGTCACTGTGTAATCCCACATACCCGGTATCGAGGCAAAGCTCTCGTGCTGCAGTCCGCCGTAGGTAAGCTCTGCATAGATTTCATCGGAGATCACCAGGATCTGTTTTTCCCGGACAACTTTGGCCAGTTCTTCGAGTTCTCTGCGCTTCATGATGCCGCCCGTGGGGTTGTTCGGATACGGAAGGATCAGCGCTTTGGTGTGCTCGGTAATGGCCGCACGCACTGCATCCGCCTCCAGGGCAAACCCGTTCTCAACCCTTGTCTTGACAGGGACCGGCGTTCCGCCGGCAAAAAGCACAGAGGGGCTGTAACTGACATAGCTCGGGTCCGGAATCAGGACCTCGTCCCCGGGGCCCGTAATGACACGAAGCACAACATCGATGGCCTCGGATGCCCCGACCGTGACCACGATCTCTTTATCGGGATTGTAGGGTGTGCCGAAACGGTGCTCGAGATACCATGCAATTTCCCTTCGCAGTTCCGGAAGACCGCGGTTGGCGGTGTACTGGGTTCCGCCGTCGAGCAGAGAATTGACCGCCGCATCCCGGATATGGTAGGGCGTCACAAAGTCAGGTTCGCCGACACCCAGAGAGATGGCATCCTTCATGGTTGACGCCAGGTCAAAAAAGCGGCGGATTCCGGACGGGGGCACAGCGGCCACCGTCGGATTGATATATTTCTCGTAATTCACGGGCTCACCACCAGCCGGCGATCCGTCTGGTCATCCTCAAAGATGACCCCTTCCTCTTTGTAGCGCTTGAGCACAAAGCTGGTCGCCGTGCCTGTCACCATTTCCAGAGTGGACAGTTTCTGGGAGACAAACAGGGCAAGCTGCTTGAGGGTCGGTGCTTCCACCAGCACAAGCAGGTCATACGAGCCGCTCATCAGGTAGACGCTCTTGACTTCCTCAAACCGGTAAATTCTCTTGGCCACCGCATCAAAGCCCATGTCTCTCTGCGGTGTCACGCGCACCTCAATCATCGCTTCCACGCGCTCGCGATCGGTCAGATCCCAGTTGATGGTCGGCGCATATCTGAGAATCACGTGTCTTTTTTCCATGCTGTCGATTGCTTCGGCAGTTTCCTCGATCGTGCTTCCTGTCATGACAGCCAGTTTTTCCAGAGAAATCCGGCAGTCTTCCTGGAGCAGTTCGAGCAGATCCATTTCAAGCTTTGTCATATGCTTTGAGCAGTTCGCTTCCCGCAAGCGCAGGCTGCGTCTGCTGACTCCACCTCCATCTATCTGCATCCGGATGCCCTACCATCCGAAAACGGGCCTTGCCATACAGGAAACAGATCACGCTGTCGCCTGGATTCCCCGTAAAGGATGTACGGCTTCCCTGTTCACGTTCTTTGCCGTAAACGTGGTTATTGTACAACATGCTCCAATGTCGCGCAAGTCAGGCGCCCACAACCATCTGAGTGGATTTGAAAAAGCAGGGCATCACAGCCCTGCAAAACAGGCATCAGATGGTAGATGACCGATCCATCCATGATCTTTCCCGGACCATGTTTTTCACCTGGACAGATCACCCTCTCTGCAGCATGCCTTTGCCGCATCACTTATGAATCCAGCCAACTGCCCCGCGCAGGCTGACAATGTACCAGTCGCCTTCTTCCCGCAGGATCGGAAGGCGTGTACCTTTGTCCAGCAGGGCCACCTTCGGTGCTGTGCTGTCATTCCACGCATGGACTGCTGTTGCCTTTTCCGTGATATACCAGGCCGGGTTGATGACAAGATAGTCTGCGTTCAGCCAGCCGGACGGAGAATCCTCCGAATCCCCCAGAACGCAGTACACAAATCCATTCTCTTCCCTGGGGCCTGCCGGCAGGTCTGCACCAACCACGATCGGCAGATCACCGTAATTCAGGGTTTGCAGCGCTTTGGAAGACGAACTGGAGGATTCCCGCAGGGTCAGGGTTTCACAGAGCACCACCGCCTGATACCCGATCTGCTGTCCAGGCTCAGCAGCTGGGATGATTTCCGCGAAAGCGGCTCCCAGGCAGCCCAGTGCAAGAATCAGTGCGGTAAGAATCGTCAGCCAGGTAAACTTCTTCATGTTGATTACTCCTCATTTTCTTCATCGGTTTGTCTATACAACGATGACTTCTTTTGTTTTCTTCCCTGTGTCCTGTTCCCGGCATGTTTATTTTCTGATGAACTGTTCATCTGTGCCGATATTTTCGCTCACAAAACGCTCCGCCGTCATATGAAGGTCATACTTTTCCCGGAGAGCAGCCAGCTGGGCCATCATAGGCGAAGCGTGGTGGGCGTCAATGGCTGCCTGGTCCGTCCAGCTGTCGATCAGTAGAATGGTCTCCGGGTCATTCAGCGGCTGAAAATACTGATAGCGCAGATTGCCCGGTTCCTTTCTGATGCTGTCCGCAATCCCGGATTCTTCCATTTCTTTCGCGAACGCCCTGGCACTGCCGTGGGCACCTTTGTAATAGAGATTCACCGTAATCATTCGATTCACTCCTCCAAAAATATTCCACTGTAAAACTTGCACTCATTCGTTTGTACTTTTGACTTCCTGCAGATGATGAATCTGCCACAGCCTTTCTTCCCGAACGGATTCCATGCAGTCAGGATGCAGTAAACTGATCACTTTTACGGCATAGTCGGAGGCCACCATGGCATGCTCCCGCATGTGCGCACAGGCCACGGCATGTCCGACCACGCGCAGAGCGGCGCAGACTGCCGGATTCCCGCTCGCTCTGGCCATCTGATGGATCCTGAAGCTGACCTGCCTGACATCCGTCATTCTTGCTTCTCCTGCCATCCACTGCTCATGAATCCGGAAAGCATTCCCGATGAACGCATCATCGACTGGTTCATGATGCAGTTCTGCATCATCCAGCAAGCGGAGTATGTGCTCAGAGAGCACCCTCGCATACCTGCACAGCTCCGTCTGGGACGCTGTCTCATATGCCTGATCCAGTTGGACTCTTAATTCCCGGTCATCAGGGATGCGGATCTTCGTTCTTGTCACTCTGCGAGCCTCCAGCAGCTTTCTGACCACACGGAACCGATCCTTGATATGGCTGGATCAGTTTTGCGATGACGGGACGGATCGGCGGAGAGATTTCTGAAAGATCGATTTCGTCATGCGAAAAGAATCGCAGCTCCAGCATTTCTCCATCCAGTGCCCGTGGCTCCCCCTGCCACTGAGTGCAAAGATAGACGATCTCAAAATTGGAGACTTCATCACCATTGGGATAGATGTAATGGGCTTCCGGTCCCGAATTCACACAGAAAAACTCAAGTTCTCCTGCAAGGAGCCCCATCTCCTCATGCAGTTCTCTCCTGGCGCAGTCTTCCACCACTTCATCGATTTCAACAGACCCGCCCGAGTATCCCCACATCCGGTTATCTTTTCTTCTGCCCAGAAGGATCCGTCCCTGATCATCCAGACAGATCACGCTCGCCGCACACTGGATCAGTGTTCTGTGTCCGACAAGCTTTCTCATCTCAGCAATGTACCCTGTCATGCAACCCCATCATCCTTCCCGGGCCCGATCACTGTCCGGCTTTTCGGTATTCATAGATCCGTTTGTCGTATACCCTGTCCCCAACCGTCAGGCCGTCCTTTTCCATACGAACAAACTGCATGCCGGATTTTTCAAGGACTCTGCGTGAGGCGGCATTCTCCTCTGCGCACCAGGCCGTCACACAGGAAATTCCTTCGTTTTCCGTCAGATACTGCAGCACTTCCCTGACGGCTTCTGTCGCCAGACCTCGGCCCTGCCAGTCTTTGTGTACGCTGAAGCCCACCTCAATCTGATCATCCGCATAGTCATACGCGCCGATGGTCCCGACCACAACATCCTCGATATCCATCACCCATGAATAGGAATGCGCATCGGCATAGCTTTCCATGAATCGGCGGACGGTTTCCCCGGCCATTTCCGGTGTCGCATAGGGATTCCATCCGGAGTATTTCACCATCTCCGGGTCTGTCCCAAACCCTTCCACCAGCTGCTCCACATCTTCCGGGCTGTATCTTCTCAGGATCATGCGTTCCGTCCACAGTTCGGCTGTTCCATGGGGTACAATTTCCTCAATGGATTCGATCTGCGAATGGTATGCCAGGAAATCTCCAATGAAAATCCCGTCTTCGTTTCCCCCGTATTCACACTCCAGAAAATCCTGTCCGCCATATCGGGCGCGCCCGGTGAACATTTCCCCATAGCGGTCCTTCAGGCGGACATACTTTCCATCATATTCAGACAGTTTCATTGCTGCCTCCTCCGTTGGTGCTTCTCAGAGTGTCTTCTGCCGCAGGCATCTCAGCATCGGTCTTCACTTTGCCTGTCAAAGCGATTTCAAACACCAGCAAATCGATGCCTTTATAGGTGCATTTTTCTTTCTCTTTTCCCCCACAGGCAAGGATCACCCGCCGGCTCGCCTCATTCGATGCTTCACAGGCGATCACGGCAACTGCTTTTCCCTGAGCGTTCAGCCAGGCAAGCAGACTTCTCAGGACTGTTTTCGCATATCCCTTGCCTCTTTCTCCCGGCCGAACGGAATAACCGATACGGAATCTGGGATCAGCATCATACCTGTACTGTGCCATGCCCACCAGTCTGTGATCTGCCTGTCTCACCAGCAGAAACTGCTGCGCACGCCCACCGGGGGCTTCGTTCGAATCCAGGCGGCTTCTCTTTGTGCAGACGGCGATATATTCCTCTGGATCGTCATAAGCCCGAAGCGGGCCGCACCCATCCATGTGGTCCCCCGCATCAAGGAATTCCCTTCTGTATTGTCCGATCTCATCCGCATATGCTTCTGTCGGATGAACAAAAAGAAATGCAGATTCTGCACCTGGTTCGATGTTCATCTTTCCCTCCACCATCCGTCATTGCCAAGAGGCCGCTGATCCGGAAAGGATTTTGCTGTTCTGAATGGCTGTCCCCATGGTCAGTCATCCAGACAATAGAGGTAGGATATCATTTCATAATCCCGGTTTCCCCAGTGGTGACTACCGGTCTTATACGCTTTCCCACCCATTTTCTCGTAAAAAAGCCTGGCTTCATGATTCTCTTTCAGGCACCAAATGATCATTTTTTTCCTGCCGGATGCTCTGAAGCCATTCAATGAATCCTGAAACAACGCCTTTCCAATGCCGCTTTTTCTCCGTGCATACCTGACATACAGGGCAACAATTTCACAGTCGGCCTCTTCATCATCTGCCAGCTCATTCCAGGTAAATCCCAGGACCTCGTTCGCAGCCACGGCAACCCGGTAGATCTGATACCGCAGTAATTCCCTTTCGCAGCGTTCCTCCACATTCAGGGAATCCAGATAATCACTGTCAATGATGCCCCTGTATGCAAGTTTCCAGTCTTCAACAAGGATTTCCGCAATCTGCCAGGCATCGTTTTCTGATGCATTTCTGATCGTCATTCTTCCCTGCTCAATCTCCGTCTGCATTCGGTCACACCATCTGTCCCATTTTTCTACATAGTCTTCTGCCGAAAGAATCCGCTTGACCAGATCCTCCGGAGAAAACACTCCCCGTTCCTGGCATGCTTTGACACAGGCCCTGTACATATCCCAGTCCAGTTCATCCTCATCCCAGACCATCGGCACTGTATCCAGCCCGGCCCGAATGGCGGCAGCTGCGCGGGTATGACCGTCCGTCATGACGGGCTGGCCATCCAGCATCTTTACCGGAATCGGCTGAAAACCCGACAGATCTTCCGGATGCAGCCAGGATTCAACGGCTGCCAGTTTCGCTGCAGAAACATAGAACTGCGAAGGCTGCAGATCTTTCAGTTTCAGTTCCGTAATCTTCATCTCAGTAGTCATCCACATCAAACCGGCGGTCTTTGTAGTAAAAGTCTCGGTCGGCGTCTGTGATCTCCCGAATGACTCGGCATGGATTCCCTGCTGCAATGACATTGGAGGGGAGATCTTTCGTCACGATGCTGCCTGCGCCAATGACCACATTGTCGCCGATCGTCACACCCGGCATGATCACCGCATTGCCTCCGATCCATACATTATCGCCGATCGTGATGGCAATGCCATATTCATACCCTGAATTCCGTGATTCCGGGTGCACCGGATGTCCGGCCGTGTAGATCGATACATTCGGCGCAATCTGCGCATTGTTCCCGATCCGCACCAGGCCCACATCCAGCACGGTCAGATTGTAATTGGCAAAGAAATTCTCTCCAACCTCGATATTGTACCCATAGTCGCAGTGGAACGGCGACTCAATATGCACATGACGGCCCGTTTTCCCCAGAATCTTTTTGATCAGCTGTTTCTGCTCCTCCACGGCATCCGGGGCCAGAAGATTATACTGATAGATGCGCTTTTTGTTTTCCATGCGCTCTTCACTCAGTCCGTCCAGCCAGGCTTTATACGGAAGCCCTGCGAGCATTCTTTCTTTCTGATTCATGTATTCATTCCTCCAAGACTCTTTTGACCCGAAAGCTGCACCTGCTTCAATTTCTGTTCACAGCCGCCTTCAGAAGCAGGCAATCCCAAGGGACAGACCGCTGGCCAGGAACATCAGGGCAATCATCCACAGGATCGTCCGGCAAACCGACTGCTGATGCACCCTGAAAAACGGGTACGGGCCGTCCACCAGCCGCTTCGCATTGAGCGCCACCATGGTCAGTCCATAGAACAGCGTAATGCCTGCAGGCAGCAGGACCGCCCAGAACGAAGTGATATGCTCCTCAAAGAACACATATGACGCAAGGGAAAGCAGAGGGCACAGCAGGTGATGATACAGCCCGTTGCCGGAAAGCAGAAGCTTTTCGGGTTTGCCGCCCATGGGAATCAGCACAAACGCCGTCACACAGAACGTCATCATCAGCATGCATGTGCTCAGATAGCGAAGCAGTACCAGCTCCCCTGCCGGCAGAAAAAGAAACAGAACCGATGTTCCGAAAGCGATCAGGTTGGAAAGCTGGGTGTAAAACACCACCAGTTTCCAGCTCAGCATGGATCGGACCTGGTATAGACCCAGCAGTTCCAGCACCACCATGAGCAGATTCGCAGCAAAGGCCATGTCATCCCTTCTCTCCTTTTGGGCTTCGATTCATCATAGCAGACCACCCGTTATCTTTCAAGCGAACTTCTTCCAAACTGGTGCCCTGTGGTTACTATTCACGGTTTGAAACCAAATAAACAGCATTTAGGAATACATGGTCT
>R21__coassemble_1081_pt1 | contig 19509 bp, 11 predicted proteins | sample R21__metabat2_high_PE_034 | metagenome-assembled genome bin R21 | reverse complement strand
TGACCTGCACCTTGTAGCTGTCCATGGTGTCAGCGCCGGGCAGCGGAACGGTAATGGTGCAGAAGTTGCCGCGCTGGGTCATGGGATCCAGGGCAAAGTTGTCCCCGTCCGAAGCGACGGAGGTCCAGGGGAACGCGTAATCCACGGTATCGAGGATCACGCCCTGCTGCCCGTCGTACCCGATGGCGGTCACATATTCCCGGTGCCCTGGGCCCATGGGGCCGATGTGATACGATTTGATCCAGGCTTTTTTGTCGGGATCATTCGGGCCGTCATTGCCCTCTGTAAACACGGGGTAGCGGTAACAGATGTCAAAGGCGTTGAAGAGCGACCACTTGCGTTTGAGGTCCTCCGTGTTGCCTTCACGGAAATCCCGGATGAAGCGGTCGGTGGTGCACTCGAGGCCTTCCTCGCCGCCGACGACGTGCTGCGCGTCATTCGGATAGACCACGCAGCCCTTGTCCTTGTCCCAGAAGCCGACCCGGGTGCCCGGCGCCGTCTTCAGGATGATTTCCGCGCGGCCGTCACGGTTGAAATCCTGAACATGGAGCATGGTCTCATGATCATTGGAGGATTTCACGTTGTATCCCATATCGATGCGCATGAGGAGTTTGCCGCTGAGCTTATACACATCAATGTATTCCGGCGCGCTGAGATTGAAATCAGGGCTGTAAATCGGATCGGAGAACATGGGGTCCGGGCTTTCCGCGCGCCACTTCACGACGATCTCATACTCGCCGTCGCCGTCGAAATCGCCGACCGTCATGTCCTGCGTGTGGTACTCGGAAGACAGGCTTGTCTCGACCGCGCCGTCAGGCGTCCGGGCAAAAGGCAGGGACTCCCCGCAGTCGAGCGCGCGCACATAGCGGATGAAGGCCGCTTCCAGCTCTTTGTAGAGCGCGTCGGTAATTTTCCCGTTTTCAAGGCCGGACTTCAGTTCCAGCGGCGCGCCGAGATAGCCGGAAAGCTTTCCGGTTACTTCGCCAAGGAACGCTTCGCTGACGGTCTCTCCGCTTTCATACGGCTCCCTGAAGGAGCGCAGGAGATCCATATACACCCGGTACCAGTCCTCGCCGTTGTCCAGGCGGAACACGCTCCGGTCAAGTTTGCATCCGGGACCGACAGACACGCCGCGGTAGGTAAAATGCGCCAGCGGAACGCGTTCGGGCGGAGGGCACATCGGGATCCGATGCACCGCTGCGCGGAAGGCCTGGCCTTCAGCGCCGGGAAGAGATTCCAACACAGGCAGCGAGGTTTCCTCGCGCGCGCCTTCCACACCGTCTGTCACAGGGGCCACCGCGTACACATCGCCCATCTGGCCTTCCGGATCCACATAGCAGCAGGGCGTGGTGTTCTTTTTGACAATCCCCGGGTTCCCGTCATACTGGCTTTCCGGCGCCACATCCCGGGGGCCGATCTCCGTCAGGCACTCCCAGGGGCCGTCGTTCCGTCTGCGGTACACCCGCCAGCAGATGCCGTCCGGCTCGTTCCCCAGATATCTCCAGCTCAGGTACATTCCATTTTCCAAACGGGCGGCTGTCAGCCCCCGGTTCAGGCGTTCCATCCTTCGCATATCAGGTGCTCCTTTTTTATCTGCTTGTGTCCGGTCTCCGGGAATCATCCGGTTTGCCGGTTTTGTGTCGAGGGTCATGATAACCCAAAGACCGGCTGAATGCAATATGCGGGGAAGGACTGTATTCTTCATGATGAGCGGTTTGTGCCCTTCCGTATCCTTCCAGTTTTTCAGGATACCCTCAATTTTACGTTTCAGCATAGCCAGCCCTCCTTTGATCACGATCATAGCATATGCCAAATTCTAAATATTTTTCAAGGGACTTTTTGCCTTGCACGAAATATTTTTCAAGGGAGTTTTGCGAGCATCGAGATGTTTTTTTAAGCGAGTTTCCAAGACAATTTGTATAAAAAGGCCGCCTCCGAAGAAGCGGCTTCGCTTTTATCCGTAAATCAGTTCTGCCAGGATGATTTCATCCGCACGCTGCCGGATAGTATTCATCCGGCCAGGCCATTTAATCCTTTGCTTTCAGTATTTCATCGGTGCCTTCTGCCTGAGATATCTGGGAGATGATTTGTTCCATTCGACGTCGGCTGATCTGATCGATTTCTGCCAAATGCTCATAAAGCTTATCGGATAAAATCAGACGGGTGTACAGGCCGGGACGCTGCTCCCGGAGATAGTTCAGGCGCATCCAGCCATAGCGGCCAATGGCCTGACGGGGAACTTCGGGAAGTTCCAAATCGGGTAAGTAATAGTCTCCATGCAAGGTGTAGTGAATGCTGTTTTCAATGATTTCCTTCTTCAGATTTGTCATGGTGATGATCTCCTCTTTCAGATCATATTTGTTTGATAACCTGACCGAAAGAGGCGCAATGCAGCTTGCTTTCCGTACCCCAACGCTTACCCCAACCCGTACCCCAACCGCCTTTTTGTACCCGCTCTACTGAACGATTTTGTGCGAAAAGGCGTGTTTTTTATTTCGGCTGATGCGAGTGGGAGCCATGCCGTACACCTGCCTGGTCATGATGTGCCAGATAAGGTCTTGATTTCAGGGGGACATTTCCTTCGTGCGCGAGCTCTGAAACAGGCACTTTCCGATGAAGCATAGTTAAATGTATAGATATTGTATGCGTCAAGCCAGAATGATCCTGGAACAATGGATATAAAAATAGAATATTTGGCATCAAAACATACATCTTTGTCAATAAATCTAAGTACTGATAACAGACATAATACCATATAAGCCCAACATTATTCCATAGACGAGATAACATAAAACCATATAATGAGGCCATCAACCACAGCGAAAAGCTGTCAAGGAGGAAAAACCATGAAGAAACTGGTTGGCCTGATGTTGGCGGTGGTCAGGTGCCGTACTACATGGTGCTCAAGAACCTGGGACTGCTTGACAACTTCTGGGTGTTCATCCTGCCCAACGTGATGAGCGTATACAACATGATTCTGATCCGCTCCTACATCGATTCCATGCCGTCCTCTCTGTTTGAGGCGGTGCGTATTGACGGCGGCAACGATCTGGTGATTTTCTTCAAGATCATCCTGCCGCTGGCCAAGCCGATCCTGATGACCGTAGCGCTGTTTGTGGCCATCATGCAGTGGAACAGCTGGTTTGACGCTTATTTGTACACCTCTTCCCAGAATCTGAAACCCATGCAGTCCATCCTGGTAGAGATCCTGAACCAGTACCAGACCGGAGCCTCCACCTCCCAGCAGATGGCCGCGGGAAAGACCGGAGCTGCTGCCGTGACCCCTGACTCCATCCGCATGGCTGCAACCATGGTGGCTACCCTGCCCATCATCATGGTGTATCCCTTCATTCAGAAATATTTCGTCAAGGGCATCATGCTGGGTGCGGTTAAGGGCTGACATGATTCTACTGGGTATGCTATAGTGCAAAGAGGCACAGTACAGTTGAGACGGAAAAGGCTTGCTGTGCTGTGCCGTTTTTTCATACGCATAGGGACCCGGCAAAGGAGGGCGGAAGATGACTGACAGACAATGGCTTGAAACGCCTTCGATCTTCAAAGGCACCAATTATCATGGCATCGAATACCTGCGCGACAAAGACAGTACGTTTTACATGAAAACCTGCGGTGTCCAGCGCTGCCTGCCGGGATATTTCTATCCCCATAACGCCAGGGAAGGGTATCATCTGCATGTGGTGCTTTCCGGGAAAGGCGTTCTTCGGGTACGGGGACAGGAGTATCATATTCACGACGGGCAGATGTTCCTGCTGAAAGACCGGGAAGACGCATTTTATCAGGCGGACATGGAAGAGCCCTGGTATTATACCTGGATCACTTTCTGCGGAGAACATGCAGGACGATATATGCAGTATGCCGGATTTACAGATGGGGTTTATGTGCGGGACTGCAACATCGCGCCGACGGAATTCTTTGCCATTGTCAAAGAAATTCTGGAGCATCCGCACCTGAATGTATCCAGCGAATTTTACCGCATGAGCTTCGCGATCCGCTTCCTTTCTCTGGCCATGGAATCCTGGGAGAGGAGCAACGAAGCACCCCGGCAGAACAGCGATATGACGGTGGACGATTATGTGAATTACGCTGTGCGCTTTATGGAAAGCAATTATTCCGCCATCAAGGTGAGCGACGTGGCGGATTACATCGGCATCAACAGAACCTATCTGACGGCTATTTTCAAAAAGAAAATGTACATGTCGCCCCAGGAATACCTGATGCAGGTCAGGATGACCAAGAGCAAGGAACTGCTGCGGAAAACCGACGTGCCGATTTATGTGATCGCCAAAGAAGTAGGCTATGACGATCAGCTGGCTTTTTCCAAGATGTTCAAGAAAAAATACGGGCTCAGCCCCGAGCAATACAGAAAGAAGCATGACGATGAGCATACTGCACAATGAACAGACGGGCATCTTTTCCCTGGAAACGGCCCATTCCCTGTACCAGATGAAAGCTGACGCCACCGGTGTATTGCTGCATCTTTATTACGGGGGAAAAACAGGCGGCGATATGGACTACCTGATTCGCTATACTGACCGGGGCTTTTCCGGCAATCCTTATGAGCTTTCCAGCAACCGGGGCTATTCCCTGGACACGCTGCCCCAGGAATACAGCGGGAACGGCGTGGGGGATTTCCGCTTGCCCGCGGTGCAGGTACTCAGCGAAAACGGTAGCCGTAGCGTGGATCTGAGGTTTGTGGGCTATGCCATCGCGAAGGGGCGGCGGCAGCTTTCCGATCTGCCTTTTGTGCGGGAAGCGGAGGATACCGAAACGCTGACCATAACCCTGCGTGACAGCGTAATCGGCTTGGATCTGGAATTAAAGTATCATGTTTTCCCATCCCAGGATGTGATCGTCCGCTCCGCTCGTCTGATCAATACGGGGAATCAGCCGCTGGTCATCGAAAAGGCTGCTTCCGCCTGCGTGGATTTTTTGTACGGCGATTTTGACGTGATCCACTTCCATGGCCGCCACTGCATGGAACGTATCCCGGAACGGCTGAGCCTGCCCCGGGGCGTTGCGTCCTTCGGCTCCCGCCGGGGCATGAGCAGCCACCACAGCAATCCCTTTGTGATCCTGTGCGACCGTCACGCCACCGAAAACACCGGCGATTGTTACGGCTGTATGCTTATGTATTCCGGCAACCATCTGGAAGAAATGGAAGTGGATCAGGCGGGCAGCACCCGGCTGGTATCCGGCATTCATCCAGATGGCTTTTCCTGGACGCTGGCCCCTGGCGAAGCGTTCCAAACGCCGGAAGCTCTTTTGTCTTACAGCGCAAACGGCCTGAACGGGCTGAGCCGCCATTACCACGATATCATCCGTCATCAGGTGATTTCTCCCCGCTGGCAAACGGCCAAACGGCCTGTGCTGATCAACAGCTGGGAAGCAGCGTATTTTGATTTTGACGCCGAAAAAATCCTGCGCTTTGCCCGCTCTGCCAAAGAAATGGGCATGGAAATGCTGGTGCTGGACGACGGCTGGTTTGGCAAACGGGACGCCGACAACGCAGGTCTGGGCGATTGGGTGGTCAACGAAAAGAAACTGGGCTGCTCTATGCAGGAATTGTCCGACCAAATTCATGCTCTTGGCTTAGAATTCGGCCTGTGGTTTGAGCCGGAGATGGTGAACGAGGATTCCGACCTGTACCGGGCCCATCCCGATTGGGCGCTCGCCGATCCGGACCGAAAGCCCATGCTGGCCCGCAATCAGCTGGTATTGGATATGTCCCGGCAGGACGTGGTGGATTATTTGTTCGATGCCATGTGCGCCGTGCTGGATCACGCAAAGATCGAGTATGTGAAGTGGGATTTCAACCGTTCCATCTCCAACTGCTATTCCCATGCCCTGTCTGCTGACCGGCAGGGCGAAGTGGCTCATCGGTTTATGCTGGGCACTTATCAGCTCTTGGACCGGTTACTGACACGCTATCCAGACCTGATGATCGAGGGCTGTTCCGGCGGCGGCGGGCGTTTTGATGCGGGCATGCTGTATTACTGCCCGCAGATCTGGTGTTCCGATGATTCGGATGCTGTAGAACGCCTGGAAATCCAACGCGGCACCTCTTATGGCTATCCGGCGTCCACCATGGGAGCGCATGTTTCTGCTTCACCCAATCACCAGACAGGCCGTATGACGCCTCTTTCCACCCGGAGCATCGTTGCCCAGTCGGGAACGTTTGGGTATGAGCTGAACCCGGAAAAGCTGACCGACGCAGAAAAAGAGGAGATCAAAAAACAGATCAGCGATTATCACCGCTTTGAATTGCTGATTGCTGAAGGCAGCTACTACCGCCTGACGGAACTGGACGAAAACAAGGATTTTGAGGCCTGGATGTTTGTATCGCCCGATCAAAAGGAAGCGCTTGTTAATCTGGTAATGACGCATGTTCGCGCCAATGGACCCTTCCCACATATCCGGCTGCAAGGGCTCAATCCCCAATATCACTATCGCCTGGAAGGAGAAAACATCGCCCATTCCGGCTTGGCGCTGGTGAACGGCGGTTTTGCGTTTCCGCAAATGCACAGGGATTATCCAGCGGCGCAGCTGCATTTGGTCGCAATAGATGAGGCCTAATCGGTGCTGTGCTTATATCAATGAGGAGCTTACGTCATTTGCCCGGAAAAATAGACCGTGACGGTTTTCAAGTATTTTTGAGGCTCGCCGTTCAGAATCAGTTCTGTGTATGCCGTTGGATCGTTCCATGAGAACCCTTGCAGCGCAAGGGTTCTTTCATTTTGCTCGCACCCAAGTGCCACATAGACTGTCAAACCAGGTCTCAATCCTCCTGATCGTCTGAGAAAGATGATCAGACACGATCCGAAAGAAACCAGAAAACAGATGGCGGCAGAGCTGGGGGATCAGTGAGCGCTCCGTTCAGCGCCTTCTGAACAGCATGACAGATGTTCATTTTACTGGCGGCGGTGGAAGAGGACACTGGGTCATTGACGATGTATAAGCGAAGCTTGCCAAAAAGAGCCTTTGAATGCGCCGATGCCAGCCCCGTTCAGAAAACAGAAGAATTAGGGGCATTCCGGGAAAACCCATCAGGACAGGGCACCCGGACGAACTCTCCACAGACATCCCGCTGCCTGTGCATGGAGCAGCGTGCAGTTTGCGGTCAAAAATCTACAGTTCGCAGCTTGATAGTACCGGTGATTCCAAGAAAAATGTAACTGGTTGCAGTTTTGTTGTTTTCCTTTTTCCGCTTTCTATAATGGAGACAGCAGATGCTCACAGGGGCTGCGGCAGGCGCGGTCCGACAGAGCGGAAGAAGGAGGACATGCTATGAAGACGAAGCTCTACCGGTTGCTGTCCATTGTGCTCGCAATGGCCATGCTGGTATCCCTCGGCGTTTCGCATGCCGATGATGCCGGCAAGTACTACCCATCCTTTACCAATATGACGGACGCGAAGGCGGCCGCGATCGCCCTGACCACGGAACTGGCCGCGGAGGGTGACGTGCTGCTGAAGAATGACGGTGCGCTCCCGCTCAAGCGCGGTGCGTGGATCAGCGTGTTCGGAGTGACCTCCGACAGCCTGACCGGCGCGTCCGACAGCGCGGGTGCCTGGTCCGGAAGCTCCGAGGGCGGAGACACCCTGGCAGCGGCACTGGAGAGTGCCGGCTACAAGGTGAACCCCACCCTGAAGCAGATTTACGCCAACGACTCCTCCAGGATCGGCAGCGAGATCACGGACTTCTCCGGTACGGTGGAATCCTCCCTCCGGACCTACAAGGAAGCCGCGTTCATCGTCCTCTCCCGTGAGGGCGGCGAAGGCGGCGACGCCTCCACCGTGACTGCGGCCAACGGCAATGTGGAGCTGGCCGTTCCCGGTGAGCACCTCGCCCTGGCGGTCAACGCGGAAGGGCAGGAGATCAAGCACAGCATGATGCTGACGGACAGCGAAATCGCCATGATCGACTATGTGAAGGCACATTTCGGCAAGGTCATCGTGATCCTCAACACCTCCAACGCCATGGAAGTTGGCGCGCTGCAGAATGACGACGGCATCTCCGCCATCATCGACATCGGGCGTCCCGGCGTCGGCGGCTTGGCCGCCCTGGCGCAGATCATCGACGGCACGGTGAATCCCTCCGGTGCCATGATCGACGAGTGGATGACTGACCAGACCACCGATCCCACCTGGTACAATTTCGGAAGCAACAAGCAGAACAACCGGGAGGGCTATGCCGGCTCCAACACCTACATGGGCAGTGAGAGCGGCACCTCCACCCAGTATGACTCCCAGGGCTATCACGGCGTGGATTACGAAGAGGGAATCTACCTGGGATACAAGTACTACGAGACCCGGTACTTCGATATGTACAACAACGCCGCTACGGATGAGGAGCGCGAGGCTGCCCAGCAGTGGTGGGCGGCGAACGTCACCTACCCCTTCGGCTACGGCCTGAGCTACACAACCTTCACCGTGACGGCAGGCGGCATCTTCACCGATGCGGCGCTGAAGCAGGCCCTGCCGGAGACTGTGGACGCCGCCTCCTTCAGCTCCTCTGCGGAGACCGGCGCTGCCGCCGTCGAGAAGCTGTATATGCCTGTGACCGTGAAAAACACCGGCGACATGGCGGGCAAAAAGATTGTTCAGGTGTACGTCACCGCACCTTACACGGCAGGCGGCATTGAGAAGTCCGCCGTGACCCTGGTGGGCTACAGCAAGACTGATCTGATCCAGCCCGGTGCCTCCGAGACCGTGGTCGTGGCCTTCAACGTCCAGGATCTGGCTTCCTGGGACACCGAGGACGCGAACGGCGATGGCTTCCATGGCGATTATGAGCTGGATGCCGGCGAGTATGTCGTCCGCGTCATGGAGAGCTCTCACTTCGACTGCGCGACGGATATCGCCGATCCCGACGACGCCTATGACCAGGTTGTCTTCACCCTCGGCGGCAATGCTCACATGAAGCTGGACGACTTCAGCCACAACGAAGTGGGCAATCTGTTCTCCGCGGAGAACGGCAGCTACGACGGCAATACCAAAAACGGCGACGTGTGCTACAACAATGTCCGCACCGCCGACATGATGGGCGACGATGCCAGCGGTATGACGATCCTGTCCCGCGCGGACTTCGAGGGCACTTTCCCCAAGGCGCCCACCGCGGCCGACCTGACCTTCAAGGAGAATGTTCTGGCCAACTTCTGCTATTGGGATAACTACACGGTTTCCAACAAGAGCGTCGGTCCCGACACCTGCCCCATCGAGGAGACCGAGTCCTTCTTCATCGACGAGTCCGGCTATCCCTGGTACAAGACGGCCGAGGACATCCCGGCTTCCTGGACTCAGGCTGCCGGTGTGTACGACGACAACCACCAGATGCGGGCCAACGGCCCCGGCGGCGGCATCTCCGCCTTCCGTTTCCCGATGTATGTCTCCCTTCCCGAGAACTGCCCCATCAAGTTCGCCGACATGACCGGCGTGTCCTATGACGATCCCAAGTGGGATGAGTTCCTGAACCAGCTGACATGGGACGAGCTGTGCTCCGTCATCGAATTCGGCGGCTACTCCACCGCTCCGCTGGATTCCGTGGACAAGATCCGCAGCGCGGATGCCGACGGCCCGAACAACCTGAGCAGCAGCCACTGCTGGTGCTCCGAGGGTGTCATCGCCTCCACCTGGAATGTGGAACTGGCAAACCGGCAGGGTGCCCTGATGGGCGACATCGCGCTGCTCAAGAACATCCACGGCTGGTATGGGCCGGGCATGGATGTGCACCGTTCTCCCTTCAGCGGCCGCAACAACGAATACTATTCCCAGGACGGCATCCAGGGCGGCTATATCGCGGCAGCCGTGGTGCAGGGCGCCGAGTCCAAGGGCGTCATCTGCTACATCAAGCATGCCTTCATGAATGACCAGGAGACGGACCGCGGCAACCTCTTCACCTGGGCGCCTGAGCAGGCTATGCGCGAAAACTATGCCAAGATGTTCCAGATGGCCTTCCAGGAGGGCGACTCCAGCGCTGCGATGGTGGGCTACGGCCGCATGGCCGGCTTCTCCAACACTAACAACTACAACCTGGCTACCGCGCTGTACCAGAAGGAGTGGGGCGTCAGTGCCTACCTGGTGACGGACGGCTACATCGGCTGGATCAACCTGACGGACGTGGATATGCTGGTCCGCGGCGGCAGTCAGATCGTGCTGTACAACACACCCTTCTGCGAGTATCTCTCCGGCATTTGGGACGCCGAGGCGAACTGCGTCCGGCTGGGCGCGGGCGACAAGTCTGAGCTGAGCCCCACCCAGTGGTACTGCGTGCGCAAGGCTGCGAAGGATGTGCTCTTCCAGACCGCCAACTCCTGCGTGGCTGAGAACGGCTACACCGGTCTGGTGATCGAAGAGCGCCGGAGCGAAGCCACCCAGGGTGTCAAGTTTGAAGGCACTGTCAGTATCGATGATCTGCTGACCGCAGGCTCCTCCGCCTCCTACAGTCTGGAAGGCGAGCTGCCCGAAGGCCTGAGCTTCAGCGAATCCACCGGCATGATCACCGGCACCCCCAAGACCGCCGGCGAATACACTGTGGGCGTGAACTTCGTGATCGACGGCTGCATCCGCAAGGCCAGCACCTATGCGCTGAACGTCGCCGGCGCGTTCCGGATGAACGAGTACAGCGACGACCTGGAAAAAGCCGCCGTGGGCAAGGACTTCATCGCCCGCGTCGAGTCTGATATCTTCAATACCGCGGACGGCAAGTATGCCACGGTCACCTATACCCTGAAGGACGGCGAGATGCCTGCCGGCCTGACTCTGGAAGCGGACGGCACCATCTCCGGCAAGCCCGAGGCCGCCGGCGTGTACAGCTTCGTGGTGTCCATGACCGCGGAAGAAGCCGCCATGCCCGGACCCTTCGGACCGCCTCCCGGAGCCGGCGCTTCCAAGGTGGAGCTGGACTATCCGATGACCATCACAGTTTCTGAATAATCCTCCCCTCAGGTTCCCCGGGAGGCCCCTTCTCCCGGGGAACGACAAGGAGACGCACGCAACCTGGACGAAAGCGGGGGGATCCCGGGCAGCCGGCCCTCAGCTTTCCTTCATTGAATCGAGAAGGAGCGTATGACAAATGAAACTCGTAAAGCTGTTCGCTGCGATGATCCTGATCTGCTGCCTGACCTGCACGGCCTACGCGGAGGAGTCCTCCTATCGTTTCCTGCTCAACGACGGTACGGATGCAGCCGCAGCCGAAGGCACGTATGAAAATGAGTCCCGGCTCAAGAGCCCCGGCACGCCCGAGCGGGAAGGGTACTATTTCGCGGGCTGGTATGAGGATGAAGGTTTCTCTGTCTCCTTCAACGAGCTCAAGAAATACACCGGCAATGTGAATTTCTATGCCAAGTGGCTGAAGATGTACACCTTCGAGGCCGAGAAGACACAGCTGACGGACCTTGACCCCGACGAGGACGATACCTGCAACGTGGTGGGTCAGAAAGTGGGCCAGGGCTACTCCGGCAATGTGGCTGGCAAGGGCTTGATCGGCAACTGTGCCTGCGAGGCCAGCGGGGACGCCTATGTGACCAATCTGTATTACAACGGCGCGTTCCTGGAGTTCGTGATCGAATCGGACCGGGATGTGGACGACGCGCTGCTGTTGCTGCGCCTGTCGGGTGAGTTCAAGACCATCTCCCTCAGCGACAAGACCTTTGTGGTCACCGTCAACGATCAGCCCATTGCCTACGGCGATATCGAACTGGAAGGCGGCACCCTGGACGACCTGACAAGCCTGAACCGCCGCGCGATGACGAACCACGGCATGGGCACCATCAGCCTGAAGACCGGCGAGAACGTGATCCGCCTGACAGTCAACAACACGGAGAAGCAGTTCGCCACCGGCACCATGGACGCCGCGGCTCCCCTGATCGACTGCATCTGTATCTACACCAACGCGGAGCTGTCCATGGAAGAGTTCGACAACTGAGAAGGGTGACATCATGGAAAGAAAAGCGTCTTTCTCCCAGAGCAGGGGCCTGGGTTTCTTTCTTGCCCTGCCCGTCGCGGTCTGCGCGGTGGCAGCCATTCTTCTCTACCGGAAAACCGGCGTGACAGAGTTCAGCCCTGCGCTGTATCCCAGTGCGCTCTGGTCGGCGTGGGCAGCGGCAGCGCTTTCCCTGATCTCCCTGTTCGTCAACTGGAAACCCGTCAAATACCTGTCCTATCTGCTGGCTCTGTACTCCTTCATCCAGTATCTCTCCTCTCAGGCCACCTACATTGTGAACGTGTTTGTCAGCATTGACGGAACCACCTTCTCATCCGGCATGATCGCAACGTCCGTCATGTACCTGCTGACTATTGCTCTTGGCCTGACCGCCGCCATCACGGCACACTGGCAGCCCTGGAAAAAAGGAGGGAACGGCAAATGACCGGCAAGAAAAGCGTGCGGAGATGGGAAGCCATCGCCGTCGTGCTGGCGACCCTGTTTACAATCTTCTGCGGCAGCTACTCCCTGGCTGTCAGCCAGGCTGCGTCCATCAACAACGCTCTGGGCCTTCAGGGCGCCTCCGTGAGCCGCAGCGATGACGCGGCCTATATCTACTTCCCGTCAGCCTATGCGGATGCGCAGTCGCTGGAGACAGCGTATCTGGCCGTCTGCGAGGAAGTGGAGGGCGAGGGCATCGTCCTGCTGAAGAACGAGAACGGCGCGCTGCCCCTCTCGGCTGATGAGAAGATCAGCTGCTTCCTGACTGGCTCGGTGAATTTCAATTACTCCGCGTCCGGCTCCTCCGCGGCGGACACCAGCGCGTACAGCACGCTGAAGGATGCCTTTACCGGCGTGGGGCTCGCGGTCAACGAGGATCTGTGGAACTGGTACGGCTCCTGCGGCTATGGGCGCACCAAGAAGGGAAGCAACTACCTGATCAATGAGGCACCCTGGTCTGAAATCCCGGAGAATGTGACCGCAACCATCGGAGATTATCCCACGGCAGTCGTCACCCTGGCCCGGGACAGCGGCGAGGGCAAGGACATCAATGCGAAGAAGAGCGACAGCACAGACGGCAGCTACCTGACGCTGAGCGAGCAAGAGGCCGGCGTGCTGGCCAGGCTGACCGAGCTGAAGCGGGAGGGAAAAGTCCACAAGATCATCGTTCTGCTGAACTCCTCCGCCACTCTGCAGCTGGACTTCCTTCAGGACGAAAACATCGAGGTGGATGCCTGTGTCTGGGTGGGCAACGTTGGCAAGGCCGGCATCCGCGCGGTGGCGGGCGTGCTGAGCGGCAAGGTGAATCCCTCCGGCCGCCTCTCTGACACCTTCCTGATTGACAACCTGTCCGGCCCGGCCTCCGCCTTCCTGAACCTGAATAAGAAGTATTTCTCCCAGTACTACGCCGACTTTGAGGAGGAAGGCCTGAACGCGACGCAGATGTACTACGGCATCTACGCGGAGGGCATCTACGTCGGCTACCGGTACTACGAGACCCGCTACACGGACTATGTGCTGGGCGCGGCTGGCGCGGGCGAGTATGCCTACGCGAAGGACGTCGCCTGGCCCTTCGGCTTCGGCCTGTCCTACACCGACTTTGAATACAGCGGCTATCAGGTTGCTGTGGCTCCGGACGGGAAGAGCTATGATGTGACTGTCACCGTGCGGAATGCCGGCAGCATCCCCGGCAAGGAAGCGGTGCTGATCTGGCTGCAGAAGCCCTATACCGATTATGACCGGGAGAAAGGCGTGGAGAAGGCCGCTGTGGAACTGGCCGGGTTCACGAAGACCGGCCTGCTTGCCTCCGGCGCCAGCGAGACCGTCACCGTGAATGTGCCCCGGGAAAGTTTCAAGAGCTATGACGCGGAAGGACACCAGACCTACATTGTGGAACCCGGCAGCTATCTGCTGACCGCCGCGCGGGATGCCCACGAGGCCGCCAACAACTTCCTGGCCGCCCAGGGCGTCACCGCCGCCGTGAACGGGCGGATGGACGCTGACGGCCGTGCGGACATGGTCGGCACCGTCACCGTGGATGAGCTGGACCTGTCCTATGCGGTCTCCGCCTCCACCGGAAGCAGGATCACCAACCAACTGTCCTTCGCCGATGTCAACAGGTATGAGGGTCTGAAGGACTACAGCGTCACCTATGTGTCCCGCAATGACTGGGAAGGCACCTGGCCCAGAGAGCTGGTGAACCTGACCATTGAGAACGACACCTTTCGCGCGGACATAGCCAGCGGCAAACCCATCCCGGATGACGGCGCGGCCATGCCCGTGTACGGCGAACAGAACGGGCGCAGCCTGGCCGATCTGCGGGGCCTGCCGTATGACAGCGAATACTGGGACTCGCTGCTGAATCAGATGACCTGGGAGGAACAGGCCTATCTGGTCACCAACGCCCAGTTCACCACCGTGGCTGTCCCCTCCGTCTCCAAGCCGGAAACCTATGAAGACGACGGCCCGATTGGCGTGGTCAGCTCCACGGCGAAGCTGTCCATGCCCTGCGAGGGCATATGGGCTTCCACTTTCAACAAAGACCTGTTCCACGCCGTGGGCGGCATGCTGGCCGAGGATGCCCGTGCGTCAGGCAAAACCGGCCTGTATGCCAGCGGCGTCAACATCCACCGTACCCCCTTCGGCGGACGCAGCGCGGAGTATTTCTCCGAGGACCCTTTCCTCTCCGGCGTTGTCTCCATGCACGAGGTGAAGGGCATGCAGGAGAAGGGCGTGATCGCCCATGTAAAGCATTTCGCCTTCAATGACGAAGAGAGCGAGCGCAACGGCATCTGCATCTGGCTGAACGAGCAGGAGGCCCGGGAAATCATGCTGGTTCCCTTCCAGTATTCCCTGGCGGCGGATCAGGGCAACCCCCATGCCGTGATGAGCGGCTTCAACCGCGTGGGCACCGACTGGGCCGGCGCGAACCGCAATCTGCTGATGAATATCCTGCACGGCGAGTGGGGCTTCGACGGCTACTGCATCACCGACATGGCCTCCTCCAACGGCGCCATCTACATGACCTACAAGGACGGCCTGCCCAGGGGAACGGACTGCTATCTTGGCAGCGGTTCCGCTTCTGCGCTGGACGAGTTCAAAAATGATCCGTCCTTCGCCGCCCGCGTCCGGGAGGCTTCCCACCGCATCCTGTACGCCGTTGCGAACTACAGCTGCGCCATGAACGGGCTGTCCGGCGAATCCCTGGTTTCCACGACGACGCCCTGGTGGCAGACCGCGCTGCTGACCGCCATCATCGTGCTGGCTGTGCTCACTGCCGGCGCGCTGGCAATGTGGGGCATGTCCTGGAAGAAGGCCAGGAGAAACGCTTCAGCTGCATAAGCGCCATCTGCCCGGCTGTCTCTGTCCGCATGCTGCATGGCGGAGACAGCCGGGCGTTTGCCGGTTTCCGCCGGGAAAGCGCCGCCATCATCATCTGCCGCCTGATTGTTTTTTGTATACGGAAGTGATATGATTTTCCGACCGCGAGGGGGGAAAAACATGCAGACACTTGTGAATTTCTTCAGCTTTGAATTCGGGTGGGACACGGCCTTTCGCCTGGCCGCAGTGATCGCATCCCTGCTGATTGCCTATCAAGTGCCCCTTCACACGAGCCGCGACCGTCTGCACGCTGCGGGACAGTTCCTGATCATGTACGCGGCCGGAATCCTCGTCCATCTGTCCGTCTTCTTCACGGCTCAGATGTTCAGGGCGCTCTGGGCCATCAGCTATCAGATGAACTGGATCCTTCTGCTGATCGTATACTATGCGCTCTTCCGCCGTGAGAGGCGCCTCAGGAAATGGATCATGGGGGTTACCCTGCTGGCCGCGGTGTTCGCGATGTCAGAAATCGGCTTCGCCATCCCCAACCTGCTCCAGGATGACCCGTTCCGGCCGGTCTACCGGTGGGTGCATGTCCTGGCCGCGATCCTGATCGTCCTGTTCTCGGTATTTCTGCGCAGCCACTCCCTGTACCGCTATCACGAGATCCCGGCTGCCTCTGCGTGGAACATCGCCATCAACGCCGTTTCTTCCTTCCTGATTCTCTGCATCCGCATGCTCTCCGGCGAGAGAAGGACCGATCTTGAATTGCAGTGGTTCATCCTGCTGGTGCCGGTGATGGTGTATATCCTGTCGCTCTCCGGCTACCTGATGGTGTATTACCAGTGCAAGGAACACCAGGAGAGGATCACGCTCACCCTGGGCAACCGGCTCCTGGAAGCGGACAGGCAGATGCTGCAGCTGTCCCAGCAGGCCGCTGCCAATCTGCAGAGCCTGCGGCATGATATCAAGAACCAGTTCCGGGTGATGGAAATCATGCTCGACGAAGGCCGATACGACGAGCTGAAAGCGTTCTTCGCCTCCATGAACGACTGGTTTCGCAGCAACACCGGCATGCACCTGAGCGCCTGCGGAAACGTGCTGATTGATTCCATCATGAACATGGAATACATGAAGGCGGCGACGGGCAAGATCAAACTGACCAGCAAGATCAGTGTTCCGGCTGCGCTCCCCATCGACAGCAGCGCCCTGTGCCGCGTGCTGGTCAATCTGATCGACAACGCACTGGAAGCGGCTGCAAAGGTGGAAGAGGAACGCCGCTGCGTGGACTGCAAGATCTACGTGAGGGGGGACTACCTGTTCATCAGCGTTGTCAATCCTGTCCCGGAAGGCGCGGATCCCACAGAAATTCTGAAAATGAAAACAGCCAAGCGCGATCCTGAAAGCCATGGCTATGGTCATCGGATCGTGGCGCATATTGTGGAAAAATACAACGGCTGCGTCAGATACGCCGTGGAGGACAATGAGTTTCTGTCCGATGTGATGATGGATCTGACCTGCGGTGAAGGAGAAGACGGCCATGCTCAAGATCAGGTACGCAGTGTGTGATGACGACGGGATGATCTGCGACGCTGTCAGCGACCGCGTGTGCGCTATTTTAGAAAAATACGGGCTGACCGTGTTCTGCGAGCGGTTCACCTCTCCCGATGCCCTCTGCAGACGGTTCAGGGACGGTGAAGTGCCATATGATCTGCTCTTCCTGGATATTGACATGCCGGGCATGAGTGGGTTGAACCTGGCGAAGATCGTGCGGCAAAAGGTCGGCGAGAAAATTGACATCGTGTTTGTCTCCAACCGGGAGGATCAAGTGTTCGAAGCGTTCGGCGTCCATCCCTTCGGTTTTGTGCGCAAAAGCAATTTCACCAGGGACCTGACGGACACGCTGCGCTCGTATATGGACCTGCGGGTGAAATCGGACAGCTGCCTGGCCATCCAGACACAGAACAATTCCGTCACGCGCCAGCTGCAGATCAGCGACATCGTGTATATCGAGAGCTACCGGTATCACCAGATCATTTACATGGCCGACGGAGAAGAAATCAAGATCCGCCTCACCATGGAGGAGCTGGAGAACAAGCTGCGGGAATACAATGTGATCCGGATTCACAAGGGCTATCTGGTGAATCTGAAATATGTGCAGCGGATCGACCGAAGCGGTGTTGTCGTGCAGTTTCGCGGCGGGGTTGTCCTGAATGTCAGCCGCGACAAGCTCCAGGACGTGAAGGTTGCCTACCTGAATTACCTCCGCAACACCGGCGCCGTTACACTCATGGATTGAGCCCGTGGCCGCAGACTGCCGCACCGGAAAGTCATATCACACGCTGCATCTCAGAGTGTCGTGTGATATGGCTTTTGCTGGTTTTATATGCCGCACGCGGCGCAGATGGCGTTGGACAGCACTACAAAACAAACAGACTCCGGGTGCGAAAATATGCTTTGGGGAGGTGGATACGGTTTCCGGGCAAGGCAGGCGCTCCCGGTCGCTGTCAAGTACCGGCTCGCAATTCAGCTTCTTCTGAAGCTAAAAGAAGGAATATTATACCCGTATTATGAAAGGAATACCGATATACTGCCAGATCAAATATCCTTTGGATCAAGCAGAAGAGTATGGTGAAAATGCGAAAAAGGGCATGAATGGCTGGCAAGCGCAAATAACAGAAGCAAAGGATCAGGTTGTCCTTATTGTAGTCATCTCCAGTCCGGCCTGACGCTCCCCTTCGTCACCGCTCCCGTCCACGATATGGCATTCGTGTCGGGCTTCAGCATCGGAAATTCACCGTTCATGGGTTCGTTCATACGCATATTTCCCAAAAAACGCGGGGCGATGAACCCGAAAGCCGGTTCAGGCAGTTGGTGGATTTCGAGGCCAGGGTGCCGCTGACGGGAGTGGAGAAGTCGGTGCAGTTGGCGGGATCAATGCAGGTCGTGGGGGATCACCTCCAAAAAAAGGAAAAAGAAAGCGCCGCGTGATGCGGCGCTGGATTGTGACTCGTCCCGGGAAACTGGAATATAAAGTTCTGTTCATCAGGATCCTGGATGCAGAACGCCTGTTCAGCCTGGGATCTGATTTGCTTTCTCTTTTCAATAGACCCATTTCGACACGAAGGGTCATCGATTCTTTATCCGAACAGAATCGGCACGAGGAAGAATCCAATCATATTATTCAGGAAATGCGGGACAAAGCTGATCAGGCAGTTTCCGGTCTTGCGGTACAGGATCGCAAAAAGGATCGCATCAATCAAGATGCCGCCCAGATCCCACGCAACGATCCCAGGCGCACCTGTGACAAAATGCGCAGTGGCAAAGAGTACAGCACTGACTGCAGTCAGAGGCCAGAACGGAAAATGCTTCATGCCCTTTCCCACAAAGAACGCGCGGAATTCGATCTCCTCCCCGAGCACTGCAACCGTCTGATTGAACAGCAGCAGCGGAAGCTGATCCAGACCCGGCATATTGACCCGCCCGAGTACATGATCGATATAGGCGCGGCCAAACACCGCCTTGCTCAGAAGCATCTGTGCAGGAGTCAAAACAAGCATGAAAAGGATCAGCGGAATCACGCCCGGCTTCTTCAGGTCAGAAAAGAAACGCTTAAAACTGAGACCTGATTCGGAATCAGGCGTTTTTTCAATGCCCTCGATGATGAAGAAACACGCCAGTCCCGCGACGTGGATCGCAGCGGCGGCAATGATGGAGGATGTGGCTGCTTTGACTGCGACTGCGATGATCATGGCAGCCATTCCGAGGAGTGTAATGAGTTTTACATTGTCTTTTTTCGATGCATCAGGCATAGGATGATCTCCTTCTCAAATTCCGTTTTTTTCAGCAGCCTGCCGCTTTCACCGCTCGCAGGCCATGAATCCTCGCAACACGAGGGCGGTTGGTGTCTGTTCTTTTCTTCAGTTCTTCCGGTAAAAGTCTGACAAATTCCGGCGTGCGCCTGCCGGACACATGAACGATCTCCGGTGCTTCCATCCTGACCGGATCATGAAACAGTTTTTCAAATATCATCATATGGTTCTCATAAAGTTCCGGGGTGGCTGCGCCATTGTTTTCTGACGCCCGGAACCATCTCAGCCAGACAGGAGCTTTTTCATCGCCCGCAAAACGGAGAATCCTCAATCTGCTTTTCTCAATCTGAAAGCTCTGATTTCTTTGCCAGCCAGCCGCGGAACAGGCCGCCTTCAAAGAGGGAAATGATGACAAAGAAGATGTCGGCAAAGAGAATAAAG
>R21__coassemble_1037_pt1 | contig 20185 bp, 12 predicted proteins | sample R21__metabat2_high_PE_034 | metagenome-assembled genome bin R21 | reverse complement strand
CCGTATGTACGGTGCAACGGGAGGGGAGAGGGGAAACCCTCCCTCTACCCTATTGCCTTATGAAGAAATTATTTGATCAGGGTGAAGTGGTGGAATACGCTCACGAGCGTGTTGGCGACGGTGGACATGGTCTTGATGAAGATATCCAGAGCCACGCCGACAACGTCCTTGCGGGTATCGCCGACCGTGTCGCCGGTCACAGCAGCCTTATGGGCGGCAGAGCCTTTGCCGTGGCCTTCGAGAGCGCCGGATTCGATATACTTCTTGGCATTGTCGAATGCGCCGCCGGAGTTGCCCATGAACAGGGCGCGCGGGATGGCGACGATGGTGGCGCCGACGAGGAGGCCGCCGACGAATTCAACACCGAACAGGAAGCCGCCGACCACAGGGATAAACATGGCCAGGACGGACGGGACAAGCATCTTTTTGAGTGCCTGCTGTGCGGCCAGACGGATCATCTTGTTGTAGTCAGGGGTCTTGGTGCCTTCGAGGACGCCGGGCTCAGAGAGCTGACGGTCGCCTTCATCGGCCATGAGACGGGCGGACTCAATGGTGTTGTCGGTGAGCATGGCGGAGAAGTATTCAACCAGTGCACCGCCGATAATGCCGCCGGCGACAACAACGAAGGAAGCAATGTTGAGGACCATTTCCTGATTGGCGGGCGTATAGTTGCCGACATAGGAGACAATCAGGGAAACCGTGGCGAAAGCGGCAGAACCGATCGCGAAGCCCTTGCCGATGGCAGCGGTGGTATTGCCCACAGCGTCGAGCTTATCGGTGATTTCACGGACGTTGCCGGGGAGATGGCAGCTCTCAGCGAGACCGCCGGCGTTGTCAGCGATGGGGCCGAAGGCGTCAATGGAAACGGTGGCGCCGACGAAGGCTAGCATGCCCAGAGCGGCAATGGCGATGCCGTAGGTTCCGCAGATCTTGCCGGACACAAACAGGGAAATGCCGATGAGAAGCACGGGGAGCAGCACGGAACGGGATCCGATGGCATCACCCTTGGTGACGACAAAGGCTTCACCTTCGGTTGCGATCTCTGCAAGGGAACGGGTGGGCTTGAAACTGGTGGAGGTATAGTATTCGGTAATGGAGCCGATGGCGATACCGGAGAGAATGCCGAGCACAGAGCAGATCCACGGGGAAGCCCAGCCGGCTTTCCATCCATAGGCTGCAAAGACAGAGGCATCCATGCCGCCGAAGACGATCGGAGCGCAGATGAAGCCGAGCACGACGGTCAGGCCGGCGGAAATCCAGGTGGCGAGGTTCAGTTCGCGGGAAGGATCATCGCTCATCTTCTTGTGTGCTGCATAGATCAGGCCGGCAAGGCATCCGAGCAGGCCCATGCAGGCGAGAAGAATGGGATAGGTGACCGTCAGGGAGAAGGCCTTCTCCAGCACGGCCATGTTTTCCGCGAAGGCTGCGGAATGCTTGGAGAAGAGAATGACAGCAACCATGAGAGAAGCGGACATGGTGGCCACAAAGCTCTCGAGCAGGTCGGAGCAGTTGCCGGCGATATCGTTGACGTTGTCGCCGATAAAGTCAGCGATGACATTGGGCACGCGGCTGTCGTCCTCAGGCATGTCGTGGCGGATCTTGGCAAGGATGTCAGCGGAGATATCGGCTGCCTTGGTATAGTTGCCGCCGGCCACGCGGTTGAACATGGCGACCAGGGAGCAGCCCAGAGAATAGGTGGAAATGCGCATGATGCTGGCATTGACACCTTCGAGCTTTGTGATCAGTCCGGCGCCGTCAGCGATATGATTGACACCGCCCCAGATCACCAGGATCAGAACCAGGCCCATCAGGCCGAACGCCTGAACGCTCAGACCGGAGATGGAACCGCCGCACAGGGCCACTTTCACGGTTTCACCGATGGACAGTGTCTCCCGGGCACGGTTGGCCGTGCGGACGTTGGCATAGGTTGCGCTCTTCATGCCCAGAATGCACACAGAGCTGGACATGACCGCGCCGATCAGGAATGTAATGCCGCTTGTTTTCTCAACAAACAGTGAGAGCACAATGGCAAGAACAGCAACGACAATCAGAATGGTCCGGTATTCCGTGAGCATAAAGGTATTTGCGCCGGAACGGATGATGCCGGACATTTCCACCATTTCAGGTGTGCCTTCACGCATGGCCTTGATCTGGCGATAGTTCATGAAAACATAAACCAGCGCGCCGGCGGCGGCGAGAAGGGAAAGGATCCATGTGATCAACATAAACAGACCTCCCATGTGATAAGGTAATTGTTATGCGAACTGGCTGATTGGTTTCATTATACTCAAAGACCCCAGCAGTGTCCATGTTTCAGGCCGTGTTTTGGCCATAAAAAAACGCGAAAAACACGGAGACGCGAAAAAACAGGGCGGAGAGCTGTCCTAAAGGGAAGAAAACCGCTGGAAAAAGGCCGCTGAATTTGCGAATGAAGCCATGTGACATAAGGGCTGGAGGGTGTCCTGAAGAGGAAAATTGTTCAATTTATACGGTTTGCAGCACTTTTTATCGTGAAAACCTTGAAATTATTACGTTTTGCGTATTTTGGGTGTTGACAAGTCAAAAGAGACAGCATATATTTGCATTAGCCGGTCAGAATGACCAAAAGGCAATAAATCATTGAGTGGAGGACACCTGTTATGAACAAAGAACAACTCGTAGCAAAGATTGCTGAAAAGTCCGGCCTGAAAAAGCCCGAAGCTCAGAAGGCCCTTGCAGCATTCCAGGAAGCCATCACTGAGTCCGTCGCTGCTGGCGAAAAGGTTCAGCTGATCGGTTTCGGCACTTTCGACGTCCGTGAGCGCGCTGCCCGCACTGCCCGCAACCCGCGTACCGGCGAGGCCATCAAGGTTGCCGCTTCCAAGCAGCCCACCTTCAAGGCTGGCTCCAAGCTCCGTGCTGCTGCCAACGTAGAAAAGAAGGCCGCCAAGAAGACCGCCAAGAAGACCACCAAGGCCAAGAAGACCACCAAAGCCAAGAAGTAATTGAACTTCACCAAAAGAACGTCCTGCCTTTCAGCGGGACGTTCTTTTGATTGCTGTCGTCCGGTAACGGTTGTGTTCATGATCAAGGATCTCCAGCATTTCACTCTCTCTGCTCCCGGGCAGATCGGACTGGGAAACAGAGCCGATGACGATTCCAAGGATATACAGGTGATCCGAAGGGATCAGTGTCCTGTCGCCGCGTTTGAGATTGAGCGCGTGCAGGAGGCCCGGTCGGAACTCGCGCACACAGATTTCCCCATTGACGGCCGCGCAGACAATATCTCCGGGCTCTGCCGTCTTCGCACTGCGGACATAGACATCGCAGCCGTCCGCATAGTCAGGCTCCATGTCATCTCCTTCAATTGTGACCACAAAGGATGCCGTTTCCGTGAGAAAGGAGCGCCTGACAAACACGGGATCCCCGGATTCTTCCGAAAAGGCACCGGGACGGAAGACGGAGCGGTGATCAATCCGCCGGAGCGTGACAAAGTCTGTCAGGCAGCGTCTGCGCAGACGCTGCTCCTGCTGAAGATGAATGGAAGCGATCAGGTGATCAATGACGGCGCGGTCGTGCGCATTCAGGCGATGATACAGCCCGATGGCATCCATTTCTGCCGGTGAGAGCTCACCGTGGTACTGGGGCATCTGAAAAAAGCTGTCCAGCGGTATTTCAAGGATGTCACACAGTCGGGGGATGAGTTCAAGCGGGGGACGCGAACGCCCGGTTTCCCAGTTGGCCACAGAACTGGCGTCACAGTAGAGCAGGTGTGCGAGGTCGGTCTGGCTGAGGTTCTTCTGTGCGCGGCGGTCGTGAATGATACCGGAAAAATCCGGATTCCGAATCGGATCTGCGTGGGATTTCATTTGTTCTCCTTGGGGACGATTGGTATCAGCACTATATCACTGATGCCATAATACGTCAAGGAAAACCGGCGTGCACGCTCAGAACAGACGCAGGGTCAGGAAGCGGCGGATCCACTCCCGGATGTGGTAGAGGAACGAGGAGAACGTGGGGCGGGGGATATACACGCTGCATCGCCCGCCGCGTACGGAGAAGGTGCCGAACCCGTCGGCATCAATCTTCACCGGCTTTTCATCGCCGACCATGCAGACAAAGGTTTTTCCTGCAAACTGGCGTCCCACTTCCATCCGCTTTTTTCCGCCCTTCTCATCCGTCACAAGACAGGCAAGGCCGGAACCCGGGATGCTGCTGTCGCCCTCACGGACAAACCCAACGACGTTTGGGTCATCAAAATAGTCGCGCTCGGGACCATAGGCGTGAAAGAGACGCAGCTGCATGAGCATGGGCAGTTCACTGACAGCCCCAATGCCTTTTTCCGGGATGCCGTGCAGGTCGCCCCAGAAAACACAGGGATAGCCCTGTTCCCTGAGGAGGATGATGCTGTAGGCGCTGGCCTTGAACCATCCGTCAACCCAGCTTTCAAGGGACTGGCCGGGCTGGGTATCATGGTTGTCAACAAACGTGACGGCCTGGGTCGGGCGCGCACCGACCAGGGTATCCCGGAACAGATCCCGGAGGTCATACTGGCCGGAGCTGTGGGAGGCACTGTAAAAATGAAAGTGCAGCGGAGTGTCGAAGAGGTTCATGCTTTCATCGACCTGGGCAAGATAGGAAAGCAGGGCCTGAAGGTCTGAGGACCAGTACTCACCGACAGCATAGACCTCGCGTCCGGTCTTTTGCCGAAGGTTCCTGAGAAAATCCCGGTAAAAGGCCGCGCTGATGTGCTTGACCGCGTCCAGGCGGAAGCCGTCGAGGTGGGTCCTGTGAAGATACCAGCTGCCCCAGCGGAAAAGCTCCTCGCGCACGTGCGGCGCCTGCACATCCACATCGGCGCCCATGAGGTAGTCAAAGTTTCCGTGCTCCCGGTCGACATCGGAGGCAAAGCCTTTTCCATCCAGGAGGAACAGGTGATGATCAGGATCCAGGCCGTTCCAGTCAACGGAGGTAAAGCAGGTATGATCCCAGGTGAAAGGGGAGTATCTTCTCCCGCGGCCCGGGAACGTAAAGCGGGTATAGACGCTGCCGTCCTCCTGCGAACCCTGCGCTTCCAGACGGTTATCCGGATTCACCGGTGTCACGCGGACGGATTCCGTTTCATCGGCGCCGAGCCGGTGATTGAGTACCACATCGCCCAGTGTCTGGATGCCGGCCAGGCGAAGATGCCGGACAGCGGATATGTATTCATGGACCGTGCCGTATTTGGTGCGGACAGATCCTTTCTGATTGAATTCTCCAAGGTCATACAGGTCATAGACACCGTATCCGACGTCCATGGCGCCTGCGGAGCCTTTGTATGCCGGAGGCAGCCAGGCTGCGGTGACGCCGAGCATGGCCCATCTCCTTGCATGGCGGCGAATATGATTCCAAAGGGTGCCGTCTGAGGGCATATCCCATTCAAATGTCTGCAGCATAATGCCGTTCATTGATTTTTACACCTCCCCGGTGTTGGTTTTTCTACAGGGAACGCAGACGGAAACCGCCTGCGTGGCGTGTAGTATAGCGGCCGGAGCGCCAAAAGTAAAGACGGGCGATCCGGAAGCAAACGTACCATAAAGCGAAATAAAACAACAAAGAAACGCCTGCAAGAACTTGCTGTGCAGGCGTATATGTGCTTAAAAAAGAATAGAGAAGAGATTGCCTGAACCTCAAGGCGGATAAGGGTCAGGGCATGGCTTCATGCAGGGAGCGGGCGAGCATCTCCACATGGCGGCGCGCATAGCCGGCCTCTTCCATGACCTGCTCCTGCGTTTTGGGTGTATCGCCCATCAGGCCGACAAACTGACTGACTTTGAGGCCGAGCGTTTCCTGCATGAGCGCATCCGAACCGGCCGGAGAGACAAGATAATAGCACAGCAGGGAATCCTCTTTGCCGATACGGTGTGCCCGGTCTTCTGCCTGCGAGTGGACGGCCGGGGACCAGTCCAGCTCCCCGAAAACCACACAGGTGGCCTTCTGCAGGTTCAGGCCGGAACCGGAACGCAGAGAGATGCACAGGACGGAGGTCTTTTCTTCCATGAAAGCCTGCACAGCGGCGGCCTTCTGATCCATGGTTTCTCTGCCGGTAATGAATTTCGGGTGATAGGCTTTCAGCTCTTCCCGATAGATATCAAACACCTGGTGGTGATGCGCAAAGAGCAGGACCTTTTCCCCGCCGTCGAGCAGGGCACGGACAAAGGCGCACACATACGGCGCTTTGGCCACGCCCGTGGCCTGGCGTGCATGGAGGGAAATGCTCTCCTCCAGCATACGCTTCTGCTGGGGAGACAGATCCACGGCATTTTTCCACTTTTTGAGATCCTGCAGCACGCCGGCCATCAGACTGGCATACACCCGGTCATTCCAGTCGAGCTCCTGCACGAGACGGCGCTTGGGCGGGAGCTGGGAGAGAACCTGGTCCTTCGTGCGGCGGAACATCATGCCTTCCCGCTTGAGATAGGCGCCGAGCAGATCGGGCCGGAGCACGGTCTCTCCGCCAAAGCCGGTGCACCACTCGCGGGAGAAGGACTCCCAGTCGCCGAGGAAATGGAAGTCGAGGATATTGATGACATTCCAGATCTCCCCGCCGCGGTTGTAGATCGGCGTTCCGCTCAGCCCGATGACGCGCTCCGCGCTGTCGGAGAGCAGCGAGGCGGCGGAATACTTCTCTGTGCCTGCGTGCCGGAGTTCCTGGATTTCATCGAACACCACAGCGCGGAATCCCAGATTGGGCAAAACGGTCTTCCAGCCGCGCAGGAGAAGATAATGCATGATATAGACATCTGCTTCAGGCAGCGGGTAGGGCTTGAGGCCGGTGATCAGGTGGACGCGCGCAGGCTGTCCGTTGATGACAAGAAAACGCCGGATTTCCTCCTGCCAGTTGCGGCACAGATGCGGAGGCGGAATGACCAGCGCGGGAAAACTGTGGGACGCGGCAAGGCATGCGAGGGCCTGCACGGTTTTGCCAAGGCCCATCTCGTCGGCGAGCAGTGTGCGCTCGTGACGCATGAGGAAGGACAGACCTTCCTGCTGAAAGGGCATCAGCTGGCCGGAAAAGGTGCCTTCCGGCGGCGTCATGCTCTGGGGAAGCGTGGAAGCCAGGGCTTCGCGCAGGGCATGCTCCCGGGCGCCTGTAACGGCCTCCTGCCAGCGGGGCAGGTCTTCCAGCCGGACATCGAGCGGGAAGCGGAGCATCAGCCAGAGCAGGTCAGAGACCATTCTCCTGTGATTGGCAAACCGTGCTTCACCGCGCCTGGCGCCCTTGGACCCCGGGAAAAGCCGCTTGCACATTTCTGTGACGGAGGGATCCCCGCGCACAACCCAGCAGCGGCTTTTTTTATTGTAGGACAGGGTGCCCAGGGCCGGGCGCTCAGGCCCGGTCTGAGCGCGCAGATACACGGGAAGAAGCGCCTCGTCGGACTCCTCCGCAGGCGCTTCTTCTTCCCATAATTCATCGTTGTAAAACATGTCATCCATTACAGGGCAATCCCCCACAGTCTGGCAAGGCAGACCTCAAAGACTGCCTTGCCGGCAATAGTTGAAGGAAGGTTCAGTGTGTGTTCGGTCACAAGGATCAGGCAGGTCAGTTCCTCCGAGGAGAGGTAGCGCCTGATCTGTTCAAGCACACGTTTCCGCTGTGCATGCCCGCGCTTGATCTCCACACCGATGCTCCCGCAGACAAGGTCAATGCGGCATCGCGGGGCCAGGCTGACCTCGTGCCGGAAGGAAATCCGGGCGTCCTCGAGGCAGTCCATGACCAGACGGTGGAGATCATATTCACCGGACTGAATGGGAAGGCGGAGCGTGCTCAGGGCCTGAAGAACGGCTTCAGGATCCGTACAGGTGTTCTGCATGGCGTTAGAATCCAGCCATGGCCTGCGTGAGCATGCTCATGGCGCTGATAATATCACTCTGGGAACCGCCGGTGGAAAGCACGGCGTTGAGCAGGGCAATGGCACTGCTGACATTCTGATACTGGGTGGAAGCCGGATCCAGGAGATTGAGCATATCCTGCGCCTGTGTCAGAAGGACATAGGCATCGGCGGCAAACCCGGAGGTGTCCTCTGCGGGCTGCGGAGCGGTCTGGCTGAACTCGGTATGCAGGGTGCAGACCATGGAGGAGGAGACGGAGGATGCGCCGAGATACTGTTCAAGCGTGTCCTCGTACTGTGTGCCCAGGAACTGGTAGAGCGGATGACCGGGGAGAATGTCCACAACCCCCTTGACGGTCACATTCGGGCAGTAGGCAGAAGCCAGCATGCCGGTTTCTGCGCAGATATTCGCACTGTGATGCATCTGGCAGTACACGGTCGGCTGTGCTCCTGCAGCCCAGTAATCGGTGGTCACACCGTAGCCGTTGGCGTCGTTTCTGCAGGCGTCCGTGGCCAGCTGGCCGGAAACGTTGCAGGTGGTGACGCGAACCAGCCCGTAGTCGCTGGGACTGCCGGAGAGAATATCCTTGTCGTCCAGTCCCTTGACGGAATGAATCTTGCTCATGTAGGCCTGCCAGAGCGGTGCGGCGGAGCCGGAACCGGTGGACTTGCTGGACAGCGCCTTGTAATTGTCGTGACCGATCCAGAGGGCGGAAGCGTAATGCCCGGTCATGCCGGCAAAGAATACGCCCTTCTGGTCAGAGTTCGTGCCGGTTTTACCCGCGACCGTCTGCCCCTTGATTTTGGCCGAGGAGCCCGTGCCGCTGTTCACGGCTGACTTGAGCATGTCGACGATCATATAACTGGTGGAGGCGGAGAACACGCGGCGGCGGGTCTGATTTTCAGCTCCGTCCCATACGGTCACGCCATCCTTGGAAATGCCTCTGACCGACATGGGCTCGAGGTAGATGCCGCTGTTGGCCAGGACGCCGTAGGCCACCGTCATCTGCATGGGCGTGATGCCGGAGGAACCGAGCGTGACGCCGAAAGGCGTTGCATCGATATGATTGTCGTCAATGCCGAGCTGGTGGAGGAAATCAACCGAACGGCTGACGCCGACAATGGTCATCAGCGTCTGAGCGGCTGCTGTGTTGGAGCTCTGCTGCAGGGCTTTGCGCAGGGTGATGGGGCCGGTATAGCTGGATCCGCCGTAGTTGCGTGGCCAGGTGTCATTCCCCTTGGCATCCTTCCAGCCGGGAATGGGAAGCGGCATATTGTAGACAACAGACGCTGGAGAGGCCCCGATCTCCAGGGCCGGTGCATACACGGAAATCGGCTTGATGGAACTGCCGACAGGCATCTTCATGTCCGTAGCGCGGTTCAGGGTCTTCATAGCCTTCGGCTCGTTGCGGCCACCGACAATGGCCAGAATTTCACCGCTCCGGTAATCCAGCACCACGGCGGCAGCCTGCGGCTCAACGATTTCGTCATAGGTGCCGTCGGAATTCTTGGAACGGAACACTTTGTCGCTGGGATCGCGCAGACTGGGATACTTGGTCCAGGAAGAGATCGTGGACTGCAGGGTTTCCTGAATCTGCGTGTCAATGCACAGCTGGACACTGTACCCGCCGGTGCGGAACTTCTGCTCCATGGCGGCACGGTTGGCCGGCGTGTTTTCCTTGGACTCGAGCTCCAGGAAGATATCAATGATTTCTTCGATGGCATATTCGATGTAATGGGCATAGGGATACATGCCCGAGGAGGCCGTCGGATCCGTTTCCAGCACATGGGCTGTGGCCGGATCCAGCGCCGCCTGATACTGTTCATAGGTGATGAACTGGTTTTCGTACATGCAGCGAAGAACGTAGTTGGTGCGGTTGTTGGTAATGGCGGGATAATCCACGCCTTCCTTGTGCCGGGTATAGAAGTTGCGGCGGGGGTTATAGTAATAGGGAGAGTTTGTGGCTCCGGCGAGTATGGCACATTCGCGCAGGGTCAGCTCGCTGAGTTCCTTTCCGAAATAGCCCTGCGCCGCCGTTTTGACGCCGTAGTAGTTTTCACCGAGATAAATGGTGTTCAGATAGCTTTCCAGAATCTGCTGCTTGGTGTACTGCTGTTCAAGCTGCAGGGCCAGGTAAGCCTCCTGGATTTTCCGCTTGTAGCTCTGCTCTGAGGAGAGCAGTGTGTTCTTGATCAGCTGCTGGGTGATGGTGGAACCGCCCTGGGTGGAAGACGAGGACAGATTGGAGACAAAGGCACCGACAATACGCTTGAGGTCAATGCCGGAATGGGTGTAGAAACGTGCGTCCTCCACGGCAACGAACGCGTCCTGCAGATACTTGGGCATGGCAGCAATGGAAACCATAATGCGGTTTTCCGTGCCCTTGTATTCTGTGATCAGTTTGCCGCTGTTGTCATAGATGAAGGAAGTCTGCTGCTGGTCATCCAGGGCGGCGAGATTCAGGGACGGAGCCGTGTCCACATAGCCTTTGGCAATCCCGGCGACAGAGCCCAGGACGGCCAGGCCTGCGAGCAGGACCACCACCAGCATGGCGCGGACAACCCCGACGCCGACACTGACCACAAAGGGCGGTTTTTTGGTGCGGGGTTTGAAAATGCTTCGCTTCTGGTGGTCTGCATCATCGAGATATTCGTCATCATCGGGAAGCGGCAGGGCTTCATCTTCCTGTGCCCAGACATTGTCGGCATCCTCTTCAACCGGCGGCTCTTCATCATACCCGTTTTCCGGGGCTGAGACATACTGCTGTGTCGCGTCAGGATCCCCGTTTTCATCGGGATCGTTATATTCAGGAAAGCGATACGAAACGGTATCGCTGGAAGAAACAGACGCATCGGGTGATTCTTCCATGGGCATTCCGTCTTCCGGCATTTCTTCCGGGGAATAACCTTCCCATGGCTCAGCTGCGCTTCTTCTGCGCCGTCTGCTCATGCGCTCACCTCCGTGTACGGATTATAGCAAAATGCCCCCGGGGGGACAACTATAGGAACGAATGGGGAAGGCCGGAGCATCCCGGCGCATGGAAGAAACTCATGGCTGTGAGAAAAGAAAAAATATGATACAATCGGTTTCGGAACAGACTGAGAACGGAAAAGGGGACGGAAACGATGGCTGAAATCTATTGCTTTAATCTCCCGGAAGCGGTGCGGGGACATGTCGCGGCGCTTTCCATGCGCTACCGGATCCGCATGGTTGAGGCGGGGCCGGAGAAGGCGGGGCTGACGGTGAAGGAGCTCACGGCGGGATTCCCGGGAAAGGATGACTCGGATGCGTTTGAGGAATCCCTGCTTCTGATGGACCATTTCGATCAGCAGCAGTTCAATGGCTTTCTCGATGATCTCAAGCAGTGCACGCCCCGTTTCAGCGGCTTTAAGGCCATCGTTACCCCGAGCAACAGAAAATGGAAGGTGTCTGCTCTGGTTGAGGAACTCCGCCAGGAGAAAATGTCCATTGAGCAGGAGCGGGCAAAAGCCAGAGAGGCTGCGCAGCAGTAAAAAAGTCCGGCACGGATCATGTAAGTCCGTGCCGGATTTTGTGTTTTTGTCAGATGCAGGACTGCTGTTCAGTCATTCGCGGAAAGACGCGCTGAGAGCCTGCTGTTTCTCAGCCCAACCTTGTCATTGCGGATGGCGTATCTCAGAGCCCCCTTGCTGCCGACGAGGACGACCGCCCGTTTTGCGCGGGTAATGCCTGTGTAGATCAGGTTCCTCTGGAGCATAACGAAATGACTGTTGAGCACCGGCATGACCACCACAGGGAATTCAGCTCCCTGGGCCTTGTGGATGGTAGTGGCATAGGCCAGCACGATTTCATCGAGCTCCGTGATGTCATAGCTGATGGTCCTGTCATCAAAGAGGACGCTCAGGGTTCTCTCCTCCATATTGACAGAGGAAACCAGGCCGATATCGCCGTTGTAGACATCCTTGTCATAGTTGTTCCGGATCTGCATGACCCGGTCGCCCAGGCGATAGGTGATGCCGGAGCGGCGGAGCGCATGGTCTGCATTTGCGGCATTCAGCTTTTCCTGAAGCAGAAGATTCAGATTCGCAGCCCCGGCTTCCCCGCGCTGCATGGGGGAGAGCACCTGAATGGCTTCGGGGGAGACATGGAAGTATCCGGGCAGCCGGCGGCTGACCAGGTCGACAATGGCCGGTGCGGCGGCTTCCGGGGTATCTTTGTAAAGCATGAAGAAATCGCTGCCGGCGTTGTTGCAGATGTCAGGATATTCCCCGTGATTGATGCGGTGGGCGTTCATGATGATCCGGCTGGTCTGGGCCTGACGGAAGATCCGGGTCAGGCGGGTGACAGGGACGGCGCCGCTGTCAATGATGTCCCGAAGCACATTGCCTGCGCCGACCGAAGGCAGCTGATCCGTGTCGCCGATGAGGATCAGTCTTGCGCTGTCGGGGACTGCCTTGAGCAGGCTGTTCATGAGAATGAGGTCAATCATCGAGCATTCATCCACGATGAGCACATCGGTGGACAGCGGATTTTCCTCATTGTGCTTGTAACCGTCTTTTGGAGAGAACTCGAGGAGACGGTGGATGGTTTTGGCCTCCATGCCGGTGACTTCGGTCATGCGCTTGGCCGCGCGTCCGGTCGGTGCGGCCAGGGAAATCCGGAGCCCGGAGGCTTTGAGTGCCTGAATAATGCCGAGCGTGGTTGTGCTCTTTCCGGTGCCGGGGCCGCCGGTGAGGACCATCACCTTATTGGTCAGGGCGGAGATGATGGCGTCCTTCTGGATCTGGTCATACTGGATGTGATTCTGCCTCTCCAGAGCGGGCAGATCCGGCTGAATCAGCGTTTGTGCAGGTGTTCTGAGGATCCGCTTCAGCCGGCCGGCCACCCCGATTTCAGCAAAGAAGAAGGGCGGCAGATAGACGGCCCTGTGCGGGGCCTCATCCGGCAGCAGGGGATCCGGAAGGGTTTCCGTGATCACATCCTTCTCAAGGACCATGTGATCCAGGGACATGGTTACGAAGGACGGATCCATGGGATCGGATTCGGAGGAGAGGATGTTCGCCGCCTCCTGAACGAGCATGTTCTGGTCAAGATAGACATGCCCCTGGCTGTCGGCGAGCTGGGAGAGCGTATACAGGATGCCGGCGCGGATGCGGACATAGCTGTCCCTGGCCAGGCCAAGCTTTGCGGCGATGGTGTCTGCCGTTCGAAAGCCGATTCCCCAGATGTCATCGGCCAGACGGTAAGGATTGCTTTTGACGGTTTCGATGGATTCAGCGCCGTAGGCCTGATAGATTCTGGCTGCAAACGCCGTGGAGACATCGTGCGCCTGAAGGAAGAGCATGATGTTTTTGACTTCTTTCTGCTTTTCCCAGGACGCAATGATTTTGGATACCCTTTTGTCGCCGATGCCGGGGACTTCGGAGAGACGCTGCGGTTCATCCTCAATGACGTTGAGCGTGTCTGCTCCGAACTGCGCGACGATTTTCTTTGCGTAGACAGGGCCCACACCCTTGATGAGACCGGAGCCGAGATATTTTTCAATGCCGTAGACTGTTGCGGGGAGTGTTTCCTCCCACTTGGATGCGATGAACTGGCGGCCGTATTTGGCGTCCACCTTCCACTCGCCTTCCACAAGGAGCACCGAGCCAATACTGACGTCGAGGAGATTTCCGACGATCGGGACCAGTTCATGATATCCCTTGACCGCAGCCTTGAGCACCGTATAGCCGGTTTCAGCTGACTGGTATGTGATGCGCTCAACAACGCATCGAATCTGGGCCATTGGTGCACCACGCTCCTTTCGGTTTCATTATAGCGGTGAAGAAACAATGGAGCAAGTTGGTCTTTTGAAAGAGACATGTTTTTCATGACTGGAAAGAAAAAAGGAGGCGGCCGGAAAGGATTTCCAGGCCGACTTCCATGGGAACCAAAATCAGTATTCGAAGCTGCCTTCGTAGACGAGCACGGCGTTGCCGCTCAGGAGAATGCACTCATCTGTATAATTGACGATCAGGTCGCCGCCCAGCAGCTTGACCGTGATATCGCGGCCTTTTTCACACAGTCCGTTTTCCACGGCCGCCACAACCGCTGCACAGGCTCCGGTTCCGCAGGCCAGCGTTTCGCCGCTGCCGCGCTCCCAGGTGCGCACGCGCAGGGTAGTGGAATTAACCAGACGGACAAACTCAGTATTGACCCGTTCAGGGAACATGGGGGCGTACTCAAACTGCGGGCCGATCACGTTCAGGTCGAGCGCGTCAATGGCGTTGTCAAAGACCACGCAGTGAGGATTGCCCACGTTGACGCATGTGACCGTGTAGTCCTTATCTGCGACCCTGATGCTTCCTGAGACCAGCGATTCCTGATCGGTCAGCACCGGGACATCGGCTGCCTTCAGCGAGGCTTTGCCCATGTTGACGGTGACCGAACTGACTTTGCCGTCACGCAGGTGCAGATGCAGCAGATGGACGCCGCTGGCTGTCTCAATGGTCATGGATTCTGAATGCACATAGCCCTTATCGAACAGGTATTTGGCCACACAGCGGATGTTGTTGCCGGCCATTCTGCCCTCGCTTCCATCGCGGTTGAAGGTGCGCATTTTTGCATCGGCAATACGGGATTTTTCCATGAGGACAATGCCGTCGCCGCCGATGCCGTAATGCGGTGTGCACAGATCCACGCACAGGGATTCGGGGCAGGTGATGGCGCCGTCAAAGTTTTCAAGGAAAATATAGTCATTGCCGCAGGACTGCATCTTGGCAAAGGAGATCCGCATCTTCCAGGGGCGCATGTCATTGATGTCGACAAGCTCCGTGTTCCTGAGGGTGAAGCGGCTTTCAATAATCTGGGCCAGTGCGCTGGCCGTATCCGGACTGGTCAGACAGGGAATGCCCAGCTGCATGGCACGGCGGTGCAGGAGCGTGTAATCTCCGACCGTGGTGTCTTTGACTGCGCCGGTATAGATGATATAGCTGAGCTTTCCGCTCTCCATGAGATCCATGAGCACAGGGCTTTCCGTGGCATTGGGCACGGAAGTGACGGGAATGCCGAGGGATGAGATCGCATCGGCTGTGCCGCTGGTGGCGTACAGCTGCAGCCCGAGATCATAGAAGCGCTTGGCGAGGGAGATGATCTCCTGATAGTCATTCTCTTCCACGGAGATCAGGACGCCGCAGGGATGCGGGCCGTGGAGGGAGGGAACCGAGAAGCCGGCGGCGCTCAGTCCCTTAAACAGGGCTTCGGCCATGGTTTTGCCGATACCGAGCACTTCACCGGTCGATTTCATTTCCGGGCCGAGTATGGAGTTGGCATCGCTGAGCTTCTCAAAGGAGAAGACCGGCACCTTGACGGCCACATAGGGCGGTGTGCGGTGAAGGCCGGTGCCGTAGCCGAGTGCGGCCAGCGGTTCGCCGAGCATAACATGGGACGCGAGGTCGACCATGGGCACACCGGTGACTTTGGAAATGTAGGGAACCGTGCGGGACGCGCGGGGATTGACCTCAATGACATAGAGCTCATTGTCGTAGATCAGGTACTGAATATTGACAAGGCCCCTGGTGCCTAGCGCAAGCGCGAGCTTTTCGGAACAGTCGCAGATTTTCTCGAGGAAGCGGTCGGTGAGGTTCCAGGGCGGGTACACCGCGATGGAGTCGCCGGAATGGACGCCTGCGCGTTCGATATGCTCCATGATGCCGGGAATCAGGACATCCGTGCCGTCGGAAATGACATCCACTTCCAGCTCAATGCCGGGCATGTATTTGTCGACAAGCACCGGGTTTTCAATGCCGCCGGCCATGATGCGCTCCATATAGTCAACCGTCTGTTCGCGGTTCCGGACGATGGTCATATTCTGACCGCCGATCACGTAGGAGGGTCTGAGGAGCACGGGATAGCCGAGAGTTTCGGCTGCAAGCACGGCCTCCTCAATCGTATTGACGCCCATGCCTTTCGGACGACGGATGCCGAAGCGTTCGAGCAGCGCATCAAAGCGGCCTCTGTCTTCCGCCATATCAATGGAATCGGCGGATGTGCCGAGAATGCGGATACCGTGCTGATCGAGGTACTGCGTCAGTTTGATGGCTGTCTGTCCGCCGAAGGCGACCACAACGCCGACGGGATGCTCCACTTCAATGATGTGCATGACATCCTCGGGGCAGAGCGGCTCAAAGTACAGACGGTCTGCGGTATCGTAGTCGGTGGAAACGGTCTCGGGGTTGTTGTTGACAATGACCACGTCATAGCCCATTTCCCGAAGCGTCCATACGCAGTGGACGGAGGAATAGTCGAACTCAATGCCCTGGCCGATGCGGATCGGACCGGAGCCGAGCACCATGACGACCGGCTTTCCGGAGCGCGGGAAGGTGCGGGACTCACAGGTCTTGTCGCAGCTGGCATAGAAGTAGGGCGTCCTCGCGTCAAACTCGGCGCCGCAGGTATCGACCATCTTATAGCCCATGGTAAAGGGCGGCAGCGTTTCGGCACCGGAAATGCGGCGGATGGCGGCGTCCGGATAGCCCAGGCGCTTGCCCTGTCTGTAGAGTTCTTCCGTCAGGCCGCCGGCCAGTTCCTTCTCATAGTCCGCCAGATGCTGGAGCCGGTAGAGGAACAGGCGGTCAATCTTGGTGATGTCAAAGATCGTGTCCACAGAGATGCCCTGCTTGAGGGCCTCGAACACGGTAAAGATCCGGCGGTCATTCTGATCGTGCAGCCGCTCCAGGACAGGGGCGTCGCTCAGTGGCGGGCAGTTCAGGGTGTCCAGGGAAATCTCTGCCCCGCGGACGGCCTTCATGAGGGCTTCCTCAAAGGACTGACCGATGGACATGACTTCGCCGGTCGCTTTCATCTGCGTGCCGAGCGTGCGGCTGGACCCGGCAAACTTGTCAAAGGGCCACTTCGGGAACTTGCAGACGATATAGTCGACGGTCGGCTCAAAGCAGGCACAGGTTTTTCCGGTGATATCGTTCGCGATTTCATCCAGGGAGTACCCCAGTGCAATGCGCGTGGTGATTTTGGCAATCGGGTAGCCGGTCGCCTTGGAGGCGAGCGCGGAGGAACGCGATACGCGCGGATTAACCTCTATCACGGCATACTCGAAGGAATCGGGGTTCAGGGCGAACTGACAGTTGCAGCCGCCGACAATCCCGATGGCCGTGACCATATCAAGTGCTGCACCGCGCAGCAGCTGATATTCCTTGTCTGAGAGCGTCAGGGCAGGGGCCACGACGATGGAGTCGCCGGTGTGAATGCCCACAGGGTCCACGTTTTCCATGGAGCACACGGCAATCACGTTGCCCAGCGCATCGCGCATGGTTTCAAACTCAATCTCTTTCCAGCCGGAAATGCACTTCTCGACCAGGATCTGGGTGATCGGGCTCTGATCCAGACCGCCCTTGGCGATGGTTTTGAAGGTCTCCTCATTATAGGCAATTCCGCCGCCGGTTCCGCCGAGCGTATAGGCAGGACGCACAATGACCGGATATCCGATCCGCCGCGCGGCGGCAATGGCCGTCTCGAGGTCCTCGGCGATTTCCGAGGGCACACAGGGCTGGCCGATCTGTTCCATTGTATCGCGGAACTTTTCGCGGTCTTCTGCTTTTTCAATGGCGGAAATGTCTGAACCGAGCAGTCGGACGCCGAACTCACGCAGCGTGCCGTTGCGGTCAAGCTGCATGGCCAGGGTCAGGCCGGTCTGGCCGCCGAGGCCGGCGAGAAGGCCGTCAGGACGCTCCTTTTCAATGATGCGGCGGAGGGTCTCCGCGTTGAGCGGCTCAAGATAGATTTCGTCCGCGAGATGCTTGTCGGTCATGATGGTGGCCGGGTTGGAGTTGACGAGCACGACATTGATGCCTTCATCGCGCAGCACGCGGCAGGCCTGGGCGCCGGCGTAGTCAAACTCGGCCGCCTGACCGATGACAATCGGACCGGAGCCGATCACGAGCACTTTCCGGATGGTATTATCCTTCGGCATGCGCACTGGCCCCCTTTCTGGCTTCCATCATATGCATGAACCGATCGAAAAGGAATCCGGTGTCTCTCGGTCCAGAGCAGGCTTCCGGATGGAACTGCACGGTAAAGCAGTCCTTTTCGGGGTAGTCGATGCCCTCGCAGCTGCCGTCATTGGCATTGACCCAGGTCTCTGTTCCGCCCAGCCCCTTCAGGCTGTCGGCCACGACCGCATAGCCGTGGTTCTGGGAGGTGATGTAGGTGTGTCCCGTCCGGACCTCGCGGACCGGCTGGTTGCCGCCGCGGTGGCCGTACTTGAGCTTCACGGTCTTTCCGCCCATCGCGAGCGCGGTCAGCTGATGCCCCAGGCAGATGCCGAACACGGGCAGACGCCCGATGAGCTGCCGGAGCTGCTCAATGGCAAAGACGTTTTCCTCGGGGTCACCGGGGCCGTTGGAGAGCATAATCCCGTCAAAGTTTCCTTCCAGAATCTCAGAGGCGGGGGTGGAGGCGGGGAAGACGGTCACTTCGCAGCCGCGCTTGACCAGGCTTCTGAGGATATTGGCTTTGGCACCGTAGTCCATGAGCGCGACGTGAAAACGCACGTCCCCCTTTGCGGGAACGACGCGTTTTTCCGCGGATGTCACCTGCGGGACCACACCCAGCACACGGTAGGCGCGGACTGCGTCGAGATTTTCAGGAATCTCATCGCAGATGCAGGCATTCATGACACCGCTCTCCCGGATGGTGCGGGTCAGCTGGCGCGTGTCCACGCCGCAGATGCCCGGGATGCCTTTTTCCTTGAGAAAGGCATCCAGCGTGCCCTGGGAGCGGAAGTTGGACGGGGTGTCGCACAATTCACGGACCACATAGCCGCGGGCGGCAGGGGTGCCCTCAAAATCCTCGGGGATGACGCCGTAATTGCCGATGACAGGAAAGGTCTGAATGATGATCTGACCGGCATAACTGGGATCTGTCAGGGTCTCCAGATAGCCGACGACACCCGTGGTGAAGACGATTTCACCGATGGTGTCACCTTCTGCGCCGATCCGCTTTCCTTCATAAATATCCCCGTTAGCAAGTACGAGATAGGCCATATTACACCTCGCAGAGTGTTGCGGCCATAACGGCCTTGATGGTGTGCATGCGGTTTTCCGCCTCATCAAACACGATGGACTGGCTGCTCTCAAAGACTTCATCGGTGACTTCCATGGCGTCAATGCCGAACCGGTCATGGATCTGCTTTCCGATCGTGGTCTTCAGGTCATGGAAAGAGGGGAGGCAGTGCATGAAGACGCAGCTGCTTCCGGCCTGCTGCATGAGGGCAGCGTTCACCTGGTAGGGCAGCAGGTCATGAATGCGCTCGGCCCAGACTTCGTCGGGCTCACCCATGGAAACCCATACATCCGTATAGATGACATCGGCATGCTGCACAGCCTTCATCGGGTCGGTTTCAAAGGTCAGGGTGGCGCCGGTTTCCTCAGCGATGGATTCGCAGGTGCTGACCAGCTCAGGATCCGGGAAATACTTTTCGGGTGCGCAGGCCACGAACTGCAGTCCCATCTTGGCGCAGCCGACCATCAGCGAATTGCCCATGTTGTAGCGCGCATCGCCCATGTAGACCAGCTTTCGTCCCTTCAGGGAACCAAAATGCTCCTGAATGGTGAGGAAGTCAGCGAGGATCTGGGTCGGATGGAATTCATTGGTCAGGCCGTTCCAGACCGGGACGCCGGCGTACGCCGCGAGGCTCTCGACAATCTCCTGTCCAAAGCCGCGGTATTCGATGCCGTCATACATCCTGCCCAGCACGCGGGCAGTATCCGGAATGGATTCCTTCTTGCCGATCTGGCTGCCGGAGGGATCGAGATAGGTCGGATGCATGCCCAGGTCCGCAGCCGCCACTTCAAAGGCGCAGCGGGTCCGGGTGCTGGTCTTTTCAAAAATCAGCGCCACATTCTTTCCCTCGCACAGGCGGTGGGGGATGCCGGCCTTCTTTTTGGCCTTCAGGTCAGCGGCGAGACGGAGAAGATCTTCAATTTCAGCAGGACTCAGGTCCAGCAGCTTCAGAAAACTTTTTTGATACAGTGACATAGAGCCCTCCAATATTAAAGAACTTTGGCGAGGAAAGAGCGCAGGCGCTCGGTCTGGGGATGTGCGAAAATCTGATCCGGGGTTCCTTCTTCCTGAATGGTGCCGCCGTCGAGGAAGAGGACGCGGTTGGACACTTCGCGAGCGAAGCCCATCTCATGGGTGACCACGACCATGGTCATGCCCTCAGCGGCCAGCTGCTTCATGACGTCCAGCACTTCACCGACCATCTCAGGGTCCAGGGCGCTGGTGGGTTCGTCAAAGAGCATGACCTCCGGCTCCATGCACAGGGCGCGGACAATGGCCACGCGCTGCTTCTGGC
>R21__coassemble_1028_pt1 | contig 20329 bp, 15 predicted proteins | sample R21__metabat2_high_PE_034 | metagenome-assembled genome bin R21 | reverse complement strand
GGAATAATGAAAGAGCCAGCCTTTTGCGAGGCTGGTTTTTTATTTTGTTTATAAGAGCATTATGCTTTGCCCTAAGTGCAGGCTCATGAAGGAAAAACGATCAGGAATAGATAAAAAACTGCGGAGCAGCCGGCAGGAAGCCGTCTGTCCGCAGAAAGAATTCGTTGCTGAAGGAATGAAATCTCAATCCAATTATCCAATGGCACGAACACCAAAGATACCGTCCACTGCTTTCAGTGCTTCGATTGCCTCAGCGGGAACTTCGCTGTCAAGCTCAAGGACTGAATAGGCATTGGCGCCTTTGGACCTGTTGACCATGCTGTTGATGTTGATGCCGAATTTTGCGACCCCACTGGTGACCTGACCAACCATGTTGGGGATATTGGCATGCAGAATGGCAAGGCGATGTCCCACAACCGGAGGAAGAGCGCAGTCCGGGAAATTCACAGAATGCTGGATTGAACCGGTGGTCAGGAAATCATTGATCTCCTGAGCAACCATCGTGACGCAATTGTTTTCGCTTTCCGGAGTGGAAGCGCCGAGGTGGGGGATGCACACAACATTTTCAGCACCCAGCAGGTCATCATTCGGGAAATCTGTGATGTATCTGCGAAGATGGCCCGCTTTTAATGCGTCAAGCAGTGCGGGTGTGTCGACAATCTCGCCGCGGGAGAAGTTCAGCAGGGCAGCACCGTCTTTCATCGCGGCAAACTGCTCAGCAGAAAAACTGCCCTTCGTATCCTTGGTCAGCGGAATATGCAGAGTAACAAAATCACTTTTTGCGAGCAGATCATTCAGCTTTGTTACATGCTCAATTTCTCTCTTCAGACGCCAGGCGTTATCGACCGAAATGTACGGATCCAGGCCAAGAACTTTCATGCCAAGCGATACTGCGATATTCGCGACCATACCGCCAATCCCGCCAAGGCCAATGACGCCGAGTGTTTTGCCCTGGAGTTCAGGTCCGACGAACTGAGATTTTCCTTTTTCCACCAGTTTGCCGACCGCTTCACCCTGTCCCTTCAGCGTTCCGGCCCACTGAATGCCGGAGACCACATCACGCCCAGAAAGAAGGAGGCCAAGAACAACCAGTTCTTTCACAGCGTTGGCGTTTGCACCGGGGGTGTTAAATACGACAACACCTTTCTGAGCAAGCTCATCGCAGGGAATATTGTTTACACCCGCGCCTGCACGTCCAACGCAAAGCAGGCTTTTCGGGAATGCCATGTTGTGCATATCTGCACTGCGTACAATGATGGCATCCATATCTTCAACATCATTGCCTACGATATACTGATCTTCAGTGAGAATGTCCTGCCATACAGGCTGAATGCTGTTTAATGTTTTGATTTTATACATGATGCGCCTCATATTCTTTCATAAAATCTGCAAGCTTTTTAACGCCTTCTACCGGCATGGCATTATAAATACTTGCGCGGATACCACCAACAAGACGATGTCCTTTCAGGTTGACGAGGCCCTGAGCAGCTGCTGCTTTCACAAAGGCTGCATCAGAATCCGGATCACCGGTTACAAAAGTCACATTCATTCTGGAGCGGTATGCCTTGTCAGCGGTTCCCTTGAACAGCTTGCTGTTGTCAATGACATCGTAGAGCAGATTGGCTTTTTCGATATTGACTTTTTCCAGTGCAGCGACACCGCCCTGATCCTTGAACCAATCAAGGCAGAGGCCTGCCATGTAAATGGTATAGGTCGGAGGCGTATTGATCATGGAATCGGCTTCAGCCTGCTTGGCCCAGTCAAAGATTTTCGGCGTGGTGGGTCTGGCGTTTCCGAGAAGGTCTTTTCTAACAATTACGACGGCCATACCGGCAGGACCGATGTTTTTCTGCGCGCCGGCATACATCACGCCGAACTTTGTGATGTCATAGGATTCAGAAAGAATGTTGGAGGAAGCGTCAGCAACCAGGGGAATATTCCCGCATTCAGGCAGTGCCGTATACCGGGTGCCGAAGATCGTATTGTTGGTTGTAATATGCAGATAGGCAGCATTCTCATCCAGATCCTCGAGACTAAAAGAAGGAATATACGTATAATTATCGTCACGGGAAGAAGCCACGACATGGACATTCCCGTATTTTTTTGCTTCAACAGCAGCGCCATGAGCAAAATTGCCGGAATCAACATAATCTGCAATTCCGTCTTCCGGGAGAAGATTCATGGGAATGGCAGAAAACTGGCCGGTCGCACCGCCTGCGAGAAACAGAACAGCATAATCATCAGGTATATTCATCACCGAACGAAATGCGGCCTCGGTATACTGATAAATCTCGAGGTACATCTTGGAACGATGACTCATTTCCATAACAGACATACCGGTTGTGCCATAGGCAAGCATTTCACGCTGAGCGCGTTCCAGTGCAGGAAGTGGCATTGCCGCAGGACCTGCTGCAAAATTGTAAACCCGATCCAATCCAATCACTCCTTAAGCAAACATTATCATTGGATGCAAGCGAAATATATCATATTTTAAGCTGTTTCGCGCTCTGTTTTCGAGAAGAATACATAATAAATGCAACAAATTCCGAACGTTCTTCAAAGACCGTGCGGAATGGCCGTATTGCTGCCTGAAAACACATGACACTGCAGAACGAAAAAGCTCCATGCTTTCTGCAGTGAAGATAATGGTTGATTCACTGATTATGCAGATAGAAAATGAAAAATAAATAATATTTTAAAGAAAAATGTACAAAGAAATACATATTCAATTTCAGATTTGTTCAATTTGTTGTTTGTTGTTTTTCAAGATATAATCGCGACGAATTGAAAATGAGGAGATGAAAATGAAATGCCTCCGGTCACGATCAATATGCAGCGCACGGGTGAAAACATACGTTCTTTGCGTGTCGCGAACGGCATTTCAGTTCAGTCTCTTGCAGAACGTCTCGGTTTTTCCACAACACATATTATATACAGATGGCAGCGCGGGGAAGTCCTTCCAAGTATAGACAGTTTGGTGATCCTTTCAGAATTGTTCGGTGTCAGCATGAATGAAATTATCGCAGTTGATCCGCTTCCAGCTAGAGATTGAGCATTGTTTCAGCTTTGTGTTGGAAACATGATATAACCGGTGAACCATCTTCTTGACACCTCTGAATGGGCTTTCTATAATCTTTTTGAGCTCTAAACACCATATAAAATGAGAGGAGCGAATCACTGGAGAAGATCAGTCAACATCCGGCCCCCTCAATGGGAAGCATCGCTTCACATTGTGGATTTCCCTTCATGCATTGCGGAAAGGCCTGATCCCGCTGGTCAGGATGTTTCATCGCGATGATGAAATGAACAAAGGAAATGGAGAATCTTTATGGTGAATGAGAAAGTTGCACAATATGCAGAGTGCTACATAAGAAACTTCAAGCCGTTTAAAGAAAAATGGAATTACGAAGACGGATGTGTTCTGACCGCTTCAATCTGCTTATATCAAGCAACACACAATAGTCTGTATAAGGACTTCGTCCTCGATTATCTTGACCAGCGTGTGATGGAGAACGGTTCGATTCCCTCGTTTTCTGAAGAACAGTACAGCCTTGATGATCTGAACACTGGAAAAGCCCTGTTTTTTGCATTTCATGAGACAGGAAACAGTAAATATGAAAAAGCCATAGGGTTTCATATCAAACGGCTTCTGGAGCATCCAAGATGCGGATGCGGAAATTTCTGGCATAAAGAGATCTATCCCAATCAGATCTGGCTTGATGGGCTTTATATGGCACAACCCTTATATATGGCTTATGAGAAGGAGTATGACACATACAGCCGTCTTGGCGATATTTCCTCACAGTTCAGAAATGTGCGAAAGTATATGTTTAATGAGGAAAAGCAGCTCTATTATCATGGGTATGATGAATCACGCCTTCAGCCATGGAGCAATCCCGACACAGGTGTTTCCCCCAATTTCTGGCTTCGCGCCATTGGCTGGTATCTGATGGCACTGGTGGACTGCATTGAATTGTGCAGTGAGCAGCTGTATGAACATTATCGCTGTCTGATCGATCTTTTGAGAGAAGCGGTCAGGGGCGTTCTGAAGTATCAGGACAAATCCACGCATCTGTTCTACCAGCTTGTGGATCTCCCGGATCTTCAGGGCAATTATCTCGAGACGTCCGGGTCTGCGATGATTGCCTATTCCATTATGAAGGGAGTCCGGCTGCATGTCCTGAATGACAGGTATCTGCAGGATGGGCTCAATATATACCATGGTCTTCTTGAACATGCACTCAGCGAGGAAAACGGTCTGCTTCACCTGAACCATATTTGCAAAGGCGCAGGGCTTGGGCCGGGTGAAAAGCGCAATGGCAGCAGGGAATACTATCTTTCTGAAGAGATCTGCTCTGACGACTGCAAGGGTGCGGCTGCACTGATGATGGCTGCAGCGGAAGAATCATTAATCAGGAGGTAATCATGAGTTTAAAATGTCTGTTTGTCGGCAACCGCAGTGCCGTGCTCCAGCTTGATGAGGATCAATGCTATACTCTTGATACACCTGTATCTGTTTATGTCAATGGCCAGTGGTATTGTGATACGGCCAATGTGATTACTTCATTATGGGACCTGCTTCCTGACAGCGAGATCGACATTGAGGTCAAAAGCGGTGAAAGCTCTGAGCGTCTGCAGATTCATACAAGAAAAGAGTCTGCAACGTTGAATGTGCGTGAGTTTGGTGCTGTTGGGGACGGAGTCCACAATGATACCAATGCGATTCAGGCTGCCATTACCTGTTGTCCGGAAGACGGGAGAGTCCTTGTTCCTGAGGGAACCTACAGTACATGTTCATTGTTTCTGAAGAGCCACATTCGGTTGGAATTGGCCAAAGGCGCTGTACTGCTTCTGCGAACAGACCGCAGCGAATTTGCAATCCTTCCCGGGATGATTCAGACTTATGATGAAATGGATGACATCAATTATGGGTCATGGGAAGGAAATCCACTGGACTGCTTTGCTGCTCTTTTGACGGGTATTTCCGTTGAAGACGTGATTGTATACGGCCAGGGTACGCTTGACGGCCAGGCGGACAAGGGCGACTGGTGGGTCCAGCCGAAAATCAAGCGGGGTGCCTTCCGGCCAAGAATGATTTTCCTGAATCACTGCCATCACATGGATTTCCAGGGCATCACGGTGAGAAGATCTCCGTCCTGGAATCTGCATCCCTATTTTTCGGATGACCTTGGGTTTTATCAGCTGATGATTTCCGCACCGGCAAACAGCCCGAACACGGATGGGTTCGACCCGGAAAGCTGTTCACGGGTGCATGTGAGTGGCGTGCATTTCTCTGTCGGGGATGACTGCATTGCCATTAAATCCGGTAAAATCTATATGGGCCAGCGCTACAAAAAACCCTGTGAGAACATTGAAATTGATCACTGCCTGATGGAAGACGGACACGGCGGAGTCACGATCGGGTCGGAAATGGCAGGCGGCGTTCATGATGTTCGCATTCATCACTGCATGATGAAAAATACGGACCGCGGACTGCGCATCAAATCCAGACGCGGCCGGGGAAAGCAGGGACGTCTCGACCAGATCTGCATGGAGCATGTGATCATGGATCAAGTACTGGTTCCGCTTGCTGTCAACAGCATGTATTATTGCGATCCTGACGGACACAGTCCGTATGTTCAGGACCGCAATGCACATCCGGTCGACGAGCGCACGCCAAGCATCGGGACCATACTCATGAAACATGTACAGGCGAAAGATGCGGCAAATGTCGGCTATGTTCTTGGACTCCCGGAAATGCCCGTGGAACATCTGATTATGGATGATGTGTCTGTACAGGTGAATCCTGAACATAAACCGATGGTCTGCATTATGGCCGAAGGGATTGAGCCTACATCTGGCGTTGGTCTTGTTTTGGAAAATGTGCAGCAGTTTGACAACCATATGACAGTGATGGGGCAGACGGGGGATCCGGTCATCTATAAATAAACGGCAGCCCTCGTGAAAGCGTGCCTTCTTGATGGATGAAATTTGAATATGCCAAGGCTGGGAGGTTGTGAAGTGAATCAGTGGAATTCTGTGAAACTCATTCAGGAACTTGCCGACGCATTCGGCCCTTCAGGCTTTGAGGACGATGTCCTCACTGTCGCCAGGTCCTGGAGCGAGGGTCTTGGTGTCATTGAAGAAGACCATATGCGCAATCTCTATATTCACCGGAAAGAAAACAAGGGGAATCGTCCGATTCTGATGCTGGATGCCCACAGCGATGAAGTCGGTTTTATGATTCATTCCATCAAGCCCAACGGAACACTGCGTTTTGTTACACTGGGTGGATGGAATGCCAATGCTCTGTCCTCTGCCGATGTCCTTGTGCGTAATGCAGACGGGAAATATATCCCCGGTGTGATTGCATGCAAACCGGTTCATTTTATGAGTGCTGCTGAAAAAGCTGCAGGTGCCCCGGAAATTTCCAGCATGGTGATTGATATCGGTGCGACCAGCCGTGAGGAAGCAGAGAGGGATTTTCATATTCGTATCGGTGAGCCTGTTGTTCCGGCCACTCGGTTCCATCAGGATAACGAACATGATCTGCTGTTTGGAAAAGCTTTCGACTGCAGAATCGGTGTGGCGGCGCTTCTTGAAGTACTTCACCGCATGGAAGGCATGGAACTGCCGCTGGATATCGTCGGCGTCCTTTCTTCGCAGGAGGAAGTCGGAGAACGCGGATGCAAAGTGTCTGTTCTGCACGCTCATCCGGATATTGCATTTGTGTTTGAAGGATGTCCCGCAGATGACACATTTACTGAACCGTATGCGATTCAGACCGCACTGAAAAAGGGCCCCATGTTCCGTTTCAGAGACGTATCCGTGATCTGCTCTCCGAGATATCAGCGATATGTGCTTGACCTTGCTGAAAGCAAATCCATTCCGGTGCAGGCTTCTGTCCGCGAAGGCGGAGGCAATGATGGTGCGGTGATCCATACATCACTGGATGGGGTGCCGGTTGTCGTTGCCGGAATTCCGGTTCGTTATATTCATTCCATGAACTGCATCTCTTCTCTTGCTGATTTTGAATCCACCGTTCAGATCGCGATTGAAACAATCCGGTCACTGACTCCGGAAATCATATCCGGTTTTTGAAAACAATGGAGATACTATATAAAAATCAATCTTATGTTGTAGCCGTTAAGAATCCCGGCGTCATTTCTGAGGCTGGTCCGAACAGCATGCCGGAACTGTTGGCACAGGCTCTTTCCGTATCGGTGGACAGAATCTATCCGGTCCATCGTCTGGATAAGGCAACCGGCGGTGTCATGGTCTATGCGCTGGACCCGCGTACAGCGGGTCAGCTGAGTACAGCCATTCAACAGAATCAATTTCACAAACGATACTTTGTTGTCATTGAGCAATCTCCTGCACTCCCGTCTGAAACATGGAAAGATCTTCTGTATTGGGATCGCATGAAGCAAAAATCCTATGTTGTCAAACGAAACCGCCGGGGAGTCAGGGAAGCTGAACTGACTTATACAGTGATTGCCAGCGGTTCCAATGGTCGGGTGCTTTGTTCGGTTGACCTCGCGACAGGAAGAACGCACCAGATTCGTGTTCAGTTTTCTTCAAGGGGATTTCCTCTGATTGGAGATCGGAGATACGGGTCACATATCAACGGGGATATGGGGCTGTGGGCTTACCAGCTGACATTTCCCGACCCCAAAACCGGGAAAACGGTCACCTTTTCCAGCTGTCCGCCAATCCTTCCACCCTGGGACGATCCAGCGTTTCTTCCCATATTCACACAGAATGAATCATGCAAATGAAATCATTGGATACATTGAGGGGGTTTTACATTGTACGATCAGCAGATGTATTTGAAAGCAATTGATGAAGTGATTGCCCGTGGACCCTATCAGGATACTTGGGAATCTCTCAGTTCCTACACAGTACCTGAATGGTACCGGGATGCCAAGTTTGGCATTTTCCTGCACTGGGGGATTTACAGTGTCCCCGCCTTTGCTAATGAATGGTATTCCAGAAACATGTATATTCAGGGCACACGTGAGTTTGAACACCATGTTGCAACTTACGGACCGCATGCACAGTTTGGATATAAGGATTTCATCCCGATGTTCCGTGCAGAAAACTTTGACCCGAATGCGTGGGCCAGTCTTTTCCAGGAGGCCGGCGCACAGTATGTGCTCCCGGTTGCGGAACACCACGATGGTTTTCAGATGTACAGAAGTGATCTGTCGCACTGGAATGCATATGAAATGGGGCCCAAGCGTGATATTTTAGGAGAACTCTGTCAATCGTTCCAGAAGTCTGGATTGATTCCCGGCTGCTCCACACACCGAATTGAACACTGGTTCTTTATGTCACATGGACGTGAGTTCGAAAGTGATATCCATGAGCCAATGCAGCGCGGAGATTTCTACTGGCCGGCGATGCCCGAGCCGAAAAACCATCACGACCTGTTTGCAGAGCCAACACCAACAGAAGAATTCCTGAACGACTGGATGATTCGCACATGTGAACTGATCGATCGCTATGATCCGAATGTTCTGTATTTTGACTGGTGGATTCAGGAAGCATGTGCAAAGCCTTATCTGAGAAAGATTGCAGCATACTATTACAACAGAGCGCATGAAAGAGGAAAACAGGTTGTCATTAACTACAAACATGATGCGTATCTGTTTGGAACTGCTGTGCCTGACGTGGAAAGGGGACAGTTTGCTGAAGCAAAGACCTATGTATGGCAGACGGATACAGCGGCCGCATATAATTCATGGTGTTATACGAAGCAGAATCAGTATAAGCCTGCAGAAGACCTCGTTCGGGATTTGGTGGATATTGTTTCCAAAAACGGGAATCTGCTGCTGAATGTCGGCCCCAAACCGGATGGAACATTCACGGACGAGGACACGGCGATATTGAAGGCAATCGGCAGCTGGCTCAAAGTGAACGGCGAAGCAATCTATGGGTCAAGACCCTGGCGCATGTACGGTGAAGGGCCGACCAGGATTGTTGAAGGGCAGTTTGCTGACAATGTGCGGAAAGAGTATACCGCTTCAGATTTCCGTTTCACTGTGGGACATGGAGCTATCTATGTGTTTACCATGAAGGATGCGGATGACGGAAAGTATACTGTTCATGCACTTGGCGTGCAGGATGCGTCCCGCGTAGCCAATTTTCATGGGATTATTCGTGATATTGAGCTGCTTGGAAGCGATGAAGCGGTTTCCTGGCATCGTGATGCTGAAGGACTGCATTTCACCACATCTTGCCATAGCACCATGCCGCTTGTATTCAAGATTCTTCTCGACTGATGGCCAGAAGTCCATATTACCGCATTGAAAAACGGCGGATCACCATTGAGTGGTCCGCCGCGTGTTTTCATTTGCGTATTCTATTTGGGAATTGTCTGCCTGACGATTAAAGCGTGACGCCATCTTTGAAAATGGCAAGGTCATGGAAACCGTTCTTTTCACTGCAAACCGGTTTTCCGCCGGCCACTTCCAGGACAAGATCCATCAATTCATCAGCGAGCTGGGCAAGTGTTTTTTCCGAATCCAGCAGCTGACCCGCATTGAAATCAATCCAGCCCGATTTCTTATGTGCGATTGCGGAGTTGGAAGAAATCTTGACCGTTGGAACCGGACAGGCAAACGGCGTGCCGCGTCCAGTGGAAAAGAGGATCATCTGTGCGCCAGCTGATGCGAGAGCGGTTGATGCAACGAGATCATTTCCCGGAGCAGAAAGCAGGTTCAGTCCGGAAGTATGAACCCGCTGTGCATATTTCAGCACATCGTTCACGGGTGCAAATCCACTCTTCTGTGTGCAGCCAAGTGCTTTATCCTCGAGTGTGGAAATGCCGCCGGCTTTATTGCCGGGACTCGGGTTTTCATAAATGGTCTGATGATGCGATTCAAAGTACTCTTTGAAATCATTAATGAGGGAAACGGTTTTATGGAAGTTTTCCTCTGTTGTGCAGCGGTTCATTAAGATGGTCTCAGCACCAAACATTTCAGGCACTTCTGTAAGGATCGTAGTGCCGCCCTGGGCAATCAGGCGGTCAGAAAAACCACCGATCACAGGGTTTGCTGTAATTCCGCTGAAGCCGTCGGATCCACCGCATTTTAAGCCGATGACCAGCTTGGATGCAGGGCAGGGTACACGCACATCTTTCTGCATCTGAACGGCAAGCTCTTCAATCATCTGCATGGCGGCCGCATGTTCATCTTCCACCTGCTGACAGATCAGGAAGCGTACACGGCTTTCATCATATTCACCCATGCGTTTTTTGATCTCTTCAACGCCTGAGTTTTCACATCCAAGACCCAGAACAAGCACGCCGCCTGCATTCGGGTGAATGGCAAGGTTCGCGAGCATTTGGCGGGTGTGTTCCTGATCTTCGCCCATCTGGGAGCAGCCATAGGGGTGAGAGAACGCATAAACAGCTTCCAGACCACCGCTTACAAGTTTCTGAGCATCCCTTTCAAGGGAACGTGCGATATCATTGACACAGCCAACCGTTGGGATAATCCACAGTTCATTGCGTACGCCAACTTCTCCGTTCTTTCTTGGAAAGCCCGGAAAAGTCTTCGGGGGCACAGCATCCACTTTCGGGTAGGTGGGATGCCAGGTGTATTCCAGTGTGCCGCCCAGGAGTGTATGCAGATTGTGAACATGGATGTGTGATCCTTTCAGGATCTCTTCCTTTGCATACCCGATGGGAAAACCGTATTTGATAATATGACCGTTCTGGGGAATGTCTTCCAGCGCGATTTTGTGACCGGCAGGAACATCTGTTTGTGCCGTGAGCTCAAGCTCGCCGCAGGATACGGTCTGCCCTTTTGTAATCGGGGACAATGCAACGGCAACATTATCCAAAGGGGTTATACGAAGCAATTCAGCCATTTGATTCACTCATTTCTGCTTGTATTCAGGCGGGGAAACGACGAAGAACGGTTGCTTTCATGCCATGATCGAGAATTTCCTGGAGTGCTTCGGCAACGAATGCTTCAAGTCCGGGAATCTTTGTCAGATCCTGTCCGAAGAAGGTTTCATTTGTAAGGAATGCATGCACCTGCTCTGCGGCACTCTGGGCGGAAGTTTCAGCAAAGAACTGAAGAACAGCAGCGTCATCCTGAAGTTCGTAGGGCTGTCCATCACGGACACAGTGAAGCTTTCCGTCTTCTCCGATCTTTCCGCCTCTGTACAGACTCATCATGGATGCAATGGAGAATGCAAGATGTTCAGGAAGCTTACCGTTCGCTTCGACATACCCGAGAAGGCTCGGCAGGCAGCGTGCGCGCCATTTGCTGACACAGTTGAGGCAGATGGAGAGCAGCATGTGGCGGATGAAAGGATTGCCGAATCTGCCAGTGACGGCTTCTGCAAAGGACACCAGGTCATCCTTCGGGAGTGAAAGGGTCGGAATGACTTCATCATACAGTGTTTTCTGCATGAAGTTGCGGATCACCGGATCATTCATGGAATCCAGAACGATATCATAGCCGCACTGGAAAGCCATGGGCACAAACGAAGTATGTGCACCATTCAGGATTCTGACTTTGCGCTGCTTATACGGCTTCTGATTGTCTGTAAAGATGACCGGCAGTCCACAGTCGGGAAGCGGAAGTTCCTTGGAAATATCCTTGCTGCTTTCAATGACCCAAAGACCGAAGGGCTCTGCAGTGACCAGAATATGATCTTCATAGCCGATCTTTTCAAAGATTGCCTGATCTTCGCCTCTGGGATAGCCGGTCACGATACGGTCAACCAGAGTAGAAGTGAATACACATGCTTCTTCAAGCCACTGTTCAAAACGTTCACCCAGATTCCAGAGTTTGGCAAGTTCTCTGACGCAGCGGTGCAGCTCAATGCCATTGTCATCAATCAGCTCAACCGGAAGAATGATCAGACCCTTATCTGCCGCATAATCAAAATGCACAGCGCGCTCATAAAGGAATTTGGTCAGTTTTCCGGGATAGGTCTGCGGAGGGCAGAGTTCCATTTTGTCTGAAGGATCCAGTACAATACCTGCTTCTGTTGTGTTGCTGACGATGAACCGCAGGGTGTCAAGCTTGGCATATGCGGCATATTTATCATACTCACGATAGGAATCGACGGTATCTGCAATCGAGGTTACAATACGGGTGCTTTCAACGGGCTTTCCATCCACAAGACCGCGGAGCATGACTGTATAGCGCTGATCCTGCTCTTTAAACGCAGGAAAGAGTGTGCCGATAGAAATGGGCTTAACCAGGACAACTGAGCCGTTAAAATCAGTCTTCTCATTTGCGATATCGATCATGTAATCGACAAATGCACGGAGAAAATTACCCTCACCAAACTGAAGGACCCGAACAGGACGCGTAGGGGCAGGTGCCATGGATGCGTTCAGCTGTTTCATATTGAAGACCTCCTCTGGAATTGCCAGAACAAAAATGTAAACGTTTACACGCACATGAAATTTTACCACCCGTGGCGCTTGCAGTCAATGAAGTTTTTGTTTCATTTGGTCTCTTCTGTACTATTTCATGCAAGATCTTTCTGGGTTGTTGTTGTCATCCAAACGTGCTCGTGCTATAATCCAAATGATTGTGAAAACGCTTACATGAAAGGGGTGAGCGGTTGAACATTTATGATATATCCAAGCGTGCTGGGGTCTCCATTGCCACCGTTTCCCGGGTCCTGAACAACAGTCTACATGTAAGCGAGAAAACAAGGCAGCATGTTTTGGACGTGATTCAGGAAGCCGGATATGTCCCCAATGCATTTGCCAGAGGACTTGGACTGAACAGCATGAAAACCATCGGTCTGCTCTGTCCTGATGCATCGGACGCCTATCTCGCGCATGCCCTGGCGCTTCTGGAACATGCATTTCGAATCCATCAGTATGACTGCATGCTGATCTGTACAGGACGGGACCGAAGCGATCTTGACGCAGGCGTGATGTCGTTGGCCAGCCGTCACGTGGATGGAATCGTTCTGATGGGGTCGACGTTTGTCGGAGCACACGCCGAAGAGAACAAAATGATTCTTGAGACGGCCCAGGTCATTCCTACGGTCATTCTCAATGGGAGTTTTCCCGGCAATACCGTCTATTCTGTCATGTGTAATGATGCGCAGGCCACCGCTATGGCCGTGGACTTTCTTGTGGCCGAAGGAAGAAGAAAACCGCTGTACGTCTATCACTCGCTGAATGAATCCGGCATAAAAAAGCGCTCCGGATATCGGGAAGAAGTCCAAAAGCATGCTCTTTCAGTGGGACCGGAGCATGAAATCTTTACAGACGGAATGAGCAAAGATGTGACGTCTGTTGCCCGACTGATCACAGAAAAGTGGAACAGCGGCCTGCGTTTTGACTCTGTCATTACCAGCGAGGATATTCTTGCTGTAGGAGCGCTCAAATCACTCCACGCGCTTGGCCTTCGAATTCCTGAGGATATCAGCATTATCGGCTATAATAACTCGGATCTGTGCCTGTGTACGGATCCGGAGCTCAGCAGCATCGACAACCGTCTTCCTGTCATCTGCGAACGGATCGTGGAGACAATGGTCCATGTGCTGGAAGGTACGGAGATGCCCATTCAAACTGTTTTCAATGCTCAACTCATTGAGCGTGAAAGTACACTTCATTCACCCCAAAAACAAAAAGGAAAGGAAACCTGACGTATGAAAGCTTTTATGGACAAGGATTTTCTTCTCTCTACAGAAACTGCACAGCATCTTTTTCACAAGTATGCGGAAGACTGCCCGATCATTGACTACCATTGCCATTTAAGCCCGAAGGAAATCTGGGAAGATATCCATTTCGAAAACATCACGCAAGTTTGGCTGGGTGGTGACCATTATAAATGGCGTCTTATGCGCTGTGCTGGGGTGGACGAAAAGTACATTACCGGCGATGCATCCGATTATGAAAAGTTCTGCAAATGGGCTGAGGTTCTTGGGAAAGCAATCGGGAATCCTCTGTACCACTGGAGCCATCTGGAACTGCAGCGCTTCTTTGGATGGTATGGTGCATTGAGCGCAAAAACCGCCGATGAATGCTGGAATACCGTCAACGAAAAATTCAAGGATCCGAATTTTACTTCCCGCGGACTGATCCGTCAGAGCAATGTGGATATTATCTGCACGACAGATGATCCGATCGATTCCCTTGAATATCATGAAAAGCTCGCCCAAGACGATACGTTTGCGACAACGGTTCTCCCAGCATGGCGTCCGGATAAAGCCATGAATATTGAAAAGCCCGCCTGGACTGAATATATCAGCGCTCTTTCCAAGGTGTCCGGTATTGAAATCCATTCTTTCGCCGATCTGAAGAAGGCTCTGAAGGTCCGTATGGATTTCTTTGAGGCACATGGCTGCAGTCTGTCAGACCATGCTCTGGGCTATGTGATGTATGCACCTGCTTCGGATGAAGAGGTGGAGGCAGTCTTCTGCAAGCGCGTTGGCGGCGGAAAACTTGACAGCCACGAGCAGGCACTGTTCCGGTTTGCATTTATGAGTTTTGTGGCCGAAGAATATACCAAGCGCGGATGGGTCATGCAGCTTCACTATGGTTGCCGTCGTGACAATAATCTTTCCATGTATGCAAAGCTTGGCCCGGACACCGGCTTTGACTGCATCGATACCTATACGCCTTCTGATCAGACCGCTGCATTCCTTGGCGCTCTTGAACGTGCAGGCAGCCTGCCGAAGACCATTCTGTATTCCCTCAATCCTGCTGACAACCAGGCCATTGATACGATCTGCGGATGCTTCCAGAACAGCGATGCCGTCAGCAAGATTCAGCATGGTTCCGCCTGGTGGTTCAATGATCATTTCCAGGGCATGACAGATCAGCTGACCAGTCTTGCCAATCTGGGCTATCTGGCTGGATTTGTTGGCATGCTGACAGACAGCCGTTCTTTCCTGAGCTATCCGAGACATGAATACTTCCGCCGTATTCTCTGCCGTCTGTTCGGCGAGTGGGTTGAAGACGGAAGATATCCGGCAGACGAGGAACTGCTGGGATCCATCGTTCGCGGGATCAGCTATGAGAATGCGAAGAATTACTTCCAGTTTAAGACCAAGAAATGATTCAGAGACAGCAAGACGCACACAGAAAGCAGACAGACTTCGGTCTGCTTTCTGTGTGAATGAAAGGACGAACTGAATGAAAAAAGCAAAGCTGATTATGGACCGTGACTATACGATCGGCCAGATTGATCCCCGTATGTATGGCTCTTTCATCGAGCATCTCGGCCGTGCTGTGTATGGCGGCATCTATGAACCGGGTCACCCGACAGCGGACAAGGAAGGCTTCCGGACCGATGTCATTGATCTGGTCAAAAAGCTTCAGGTCCCGGTTGTGCGTTATCCGGGCGGAAACTTTGTCTCCGGCTTCAATTGGGAAGATTCTGTGGGACCGGTCGATCAGCGGCCGAAGCGGCTTGATCTTGCCTGGTTTACGACCGAGACAAATGAAGTGGGACTGCATGAATTCTGCCATTGGGCACAGAAGGCAGATACCTCTGTGATGTATGCTGTCAATCTGGGCACCCGTGGTGCAGATGCTGCACGGAATATTGTTGAATATGCCAATCATCTGGGCGGAAGCTACTGGAGTGATATGCGCATTGCCAATGGCGAAAAGGATCCGTTCAATATTAAGCTGTGGTGTCTGGGCAATGAAATGGATGGCCCCTGGCAGATCTGTCATAAGACTGCATTTGAATATGGTCGGATTGCCAACGAAGCAGCGAAAGTCATGAAATGGGTTGATCCCACTATTGAAGTGGTTGCTTCCGGCAGTTCGAGTCACACCATGAAGACATTTGGCACCTGGGAATATGAAATGCTCAGCGAGTGCTATGAAAATGTGGATTATGTTTCTCTGCACCGCTATTACGGCAATCAGAGCAACGATACGCCTGATTTCCTTGCACGCAGCATGGATCTTGATTCTTTCATCCGCGATGTTGTCTCGATCTGTGACGCTGTCGGAGGAACGAAACACTCGAAGAAGAAGCTGAATCTTTCATTTGATGAATGGAATGTCTGGTATCATTCCAGCGAGCAGGACAAAGAAATCTGGAAGCGGGCAAAATGGGATCGCGCGCTGCCCCTCCTGGAGGATATTTACAATTTTGAGGACGCCCTGCTCATCGGTTCCATGCTGATCACTTTCATTCGCAATGCAGATCGCGTGAAAATCGCCTGTCTTGCCCAGCTTGTGAACGTGATTGCCCCGATTATGACCCGCAATGGCGGCGGCGCCTGGGCACAGACGATTTTCTATCCGCTGATGCATGCCTCTGCCTTTGGACGCGGAACTGCACTTCGTCCGCTGGTAACCAGCCCTGTGTATGACTGCAATGTCTATGAAGAGGTTCCGATTTTTGATGCAGCGGGCACCATGGTTGATGAAGGCAATGTCACGATTTTTGCCATCAACCGCGATATGAAGGAAGATGCTGAACTGACCTGTGATCTGAGAGCGTTTGGCAAGTTCACCTCCATTGAACATACGGTGATGCATCATGACGATGTCAAAGCGATCAACACGGAAGCAAATCCCAACAATGTTGTTCCGTCACCGGCTGTGACACGTCCTGCGGAAGGCGGCGAATTGTCAGCTGTTCTGCCGGCCCTCAGCTGGAATATGATTCGTCTGATCAAGTAACAAATCAACACAAGCCCCGGCAAATCGCCGGGGCTTCTTTACGGCCATGTCTGGGAAGGACTTGCAGGTTCATAGCCGGGAGATTCTTTCATTTCGCGCTGCAGGAGCATATGGACACCATCCAGATATTCTGCAGGATGATGGGCTTTGAATATGGCTTTCAGTGGCTTTTTTGTATCCGTAAAGCAACCTGCAAGATATTTCGTGACCTCGCGCATTTTTCCAAGCACAATGCGCTCAGGGTACATTTCTGTATAGGTTCGGTACAATGCATCGTGAAAACTCGCAATCTCTGAAGCCTGCAGTGGCGCTCCGCCCTGGGCCTGGCGAGCCAGTGCCGGGTTTGATACCAGTCCTCTTCCGATCATCAGGGCATCCGCGCTGATGTGATCTGCCCTGAATGCGTCAATATCTGTGATACAGAAGAGATTCCCGTTAAAAACAACAGGGCAATGCATCATTGCGGTGATTTCACGGTAAATATCCAGATGAATATCACCCCGGTAAAACTCCTGCCTTGTCCTTGGATGCACGATCAGTTCTGAAACAGGGAATTGGTCCAGCAGACGGAAGAGTGCCTCCCATTCGTCCAGGCTGGAAAAACCGATTCTTGTCTTGATGGAAACCGGAAGCGGACAGGCGCTGTAGATCGTTTCAAGAAACTGTTCGAGTGCATCCAGGTCAAGGAGCATTCCGGCGCCTTTGCCTTTGGCTGTGACCGTCCCTGAAGGGCAGCCGAGATTCAGGTTGACTTCATGGTAGCCCATTTGCTGCAGCTGTCCGGCCAGCCAGAGAAAAAGATCTGCATCTTTGGTCAGGATCTGAGGGACAGCTGGCACACCTTGATTGTACTCAGGTGCAATGGACCGCATTTCCCGCGGCGGGAGACGTTTGTCCTGCGTAGGGCTGATAAACGGGATAAAGTATTTCGCCGTACTGTTGAACAGTTGATGATGGATGCGCCTGTAAACGGCATCCGTGATCCCTTCCATGGGTGCAAAATAGATCATGAAATACCTCACATTCTGGGAAAAGGAGCGTGCATGATGTCAGAATTTGAAACGAACCTCAACAGGCTGATCGGTCAGCTGAAAGCATTGATTCCATACAATGAGCAGGAAAGGCGGGACAGGGAAGTGATGCTCGATGCGCTGTCCCGGCACCCGAAATCTGTCTTTCTCCGCTCTTCGCTCTGTGCGCATATGACGGCTTCGGCCTGGGTCATTTCTCCGGACGCGGATCATGTGCTCATGGCCTATCACAACATCTACCATGCATGGAGCTGGCTTGGCGGGCACGCGGACGGAGAAACGGATCTGCTTGCTGTCGCACTCAGGGAAGTGCAGGAGGAGAGCGGGCTGGAAAAAGTCATTCCGGTCATGGATGAGATTTACTCGGTTGAAACGCTGACCGTTGATGGACATGAAAAGCGGGGAGAATATGTTCCCTCACATCTGCATCTGAACGTGACCTATCTCCTCATGGCTGACCCATCCGATCCTGTTCATATCAACAGTGAAGAAAACAGCGGTGTGCAGTGGTATGAAAAAGAGGCTGCAGTCCAGGCTTCCAGTGAAATCTGGTTTCGTGAACGCATTTACAGCAAGCTCAATCAGAAACTGAGCGAAAGCCGGATTCAGGCGTTCATCCAGTCAGCCAGCCTGAAATTGCAGTGCATGCACGGCAGGGATTCATTGTAAAAACAGGTCAGGGCTGTGTCAAGGGAAAGGGCAATTTTTCACAAAAAGACACATGCAGTTCATTTTTCTGATATACTCTACAGCATGCGGGATACTTCCCGCATACTGGAGGCTGATTCAATGAACGATAACAATAAAAACAATCATAATAAAAAGGATCCACGCCGCACAGCTTCCATCATAGGCTTCGCAGTGACCATGCTGATCATCCTTCTGATCAACATGATACTGATGCGCAGCCTGACCAAACAGCAGGTTCTGGAAGTGCCATACAGCACTTTTCTGCAGATGGTCGATGGAAAAGTCGTCAAACAGGCGGACGTGGAAAGTACACAGATCACGTTTACTGCCATCAAGGATGGGCAGACCGCTGTGTTTCAGACGGGAAGAATGAATGATGATACGCTGATTCCCCGCATGCTGCAGGCTGGCGTCACATTTACAACCTCCATCCCGGAAGAAATATCTCCTCTGGTTGAAATGCTGGTCGGCTATGTGCTGCCTTTTGTGATCACACTGGGGATCGGGTTCCTGATCATCCGGCTGCTGACCCGGAGAATGGGCAGCAATAACCCGCTGAGCATGGGCAAAAGCAACGTCAAGGTGTATGTAGAAACTCACACCGGAAAAACATTTGCCGATGTGGCTGGTGAGGATGAAGCTAAGGCCGCGCTTCAGGAGATCGTCGATTTCCTTCATGACCCTGGAAAATATGCCGAAATCGGTGCGAAACTGCCGAAAGGCGCTCTGCTCGTCGGCCCTCCCGGCACCGGCAAAACCCTTCTTGCGAAGGCTGTGGCCGGTGAAGCAAAGGTTCCTTTCTTTTCCATTTCCGGCTCTGAGTTTGTTGAGATGTTTGTCGGCATGGGTGCAGCGCGCGTTCGCGATCTGTTTAAGCAGGCCACGGAAAAAGCTCCCTGCATCGTGTTTATTGATGAAATCGATGCCATTGGCAAAAAGAGAGACGGTTCTCTGATCGGAGGAAATGATGAACGTGAGCAGACCCTGAACCAGCTGCTCAGTGAAATGGACGGCTTTGATTCTTCCAAGGCTGTTGTCATTCTCGGTGCTACCAACCGCCCTGAAAGTCTCGACCAGGCCCTACTGCGCCCGGGACGCTTTGACCGGCGTATTCCTGTGGAACTGCCTGACCTTGCGGGCAGGGAAGCCATTCTGAAAGTTCACGCCAAGGAAGTCAAGGCTGATCCGAATATCAATTACAGGGAAATCGCACTTGCGACCAGCGGAACCAGTGGTGCTGAACTGGCCAATATCATCAATGAAGGCGCCCTTCTCGCTGTTAAGGAAGGACGCAAAATGGTGACTCAGCACGACCTGGAAGAAGCCATTGAAACCGTGATTGCAGGTTATCAAAAGAAAAATGCCGTCATTTCTCCGGAAGAAAAGAAAATTGTTTCCTATCATGAAATCGGGCATGCGCTGGTCGCTGCAAGACAAACCAGCTCTGCTCCTGTTCACAAAATAACCATTATCCCAAGGACAAGCGGTGCACTTGGCTACACGATGCAGGTGGACGAAGATGAGCACTATCTGATGACCCGGGAGGAATTGTTCAATAAAATCACCACCCTGACCGGAGGACGTGCCGCGGAGGAACTGGTCTTCCATAAGGTGACCAGCGGCGCTGCAAATGATATCGAGCAGGCCACCAAACTGGCCAGAAGCATGGTAGCACGGCTTGGCATGAGTGATGCCTTCGGCATGACGGCTTTTGAGACGATCAACAATAAATATCTTGGCGGAGATGCCAGTCTGGCCTGTTCTGAAGATACCAGTGCCAGGATTGACAAGGAAGTCATGCAGATCATTCAGCAGGCCCATGACAAAGCGATGGAAATTCTAAAAACGAATGAAGGAAAGCTTCACGAGCTTGCTGCGTTTCTTCTTGAACGTGAAACCATCACGGGTGAAGAATTCATGCGGATACTTCAGTCCTCTGAATCGGATGATCCTGAAAAAGAATCCTCAGAGA
>R21__coassemble_1027_pt1 | contig 20342 bp, 16 predicted proteins | sample R21__metabat2_high_PE_034 | metagenome-assembled genome bin R21 | reverse complement strand
TTCATGTCGACAGTTTTTTTCTTTCTCTGTCTTCCATGAAGGGAGCATATCATTGCAGGCCACTCCGGGGAAAACATCCGATCCGCTTCTGATGTCAGGAGGCAGACGGGCGGGAAGCGCGGACAAAGCTGCGGAAATAGAAGAAGAGGGAAACGAGCATGCCGATCACCCAGCCTACGGGCCAGGAACACCAGATGCCGACGGAACCGAACAGCCTGGAAAGCGCGATGGACAGGACAATGCGGAGCAGGAGATCGGAGAACGTGGCAATCATGAAGGGCTTCATAAGACCTGCACCGCGCAGCACGCCGTCAGAGACAAGCTTGGCGGCGACGGCAAAATAGAACGGCGCGACAATGCGCAGGAAGAGAATGCCGGAAGACAGCGCATCCTGTGTCGGCGTCTCCAGGAAGAAGCGCATGAAGATTTCTCCGAAGAAGAAGTAAAGCAGGAAAAACGGAACGCAGAGGATGAACACCATTTTCAGTCCCGCGCGGAAACCGGCATGGATCCGCTCTTTTTTCCCTGCGCCGAGATTCTGGGCGGTATAGTTGGAGATGCCGTTGCCCAGTGTTGTCAGGCTGGTGATGACCAGATTATTGAGTTTGATGGCGGCCGCATATCCCGCGATGACCCCGGGCCCGAAGCCGTTGATGACGGCCTGGATGATCAGATTGCCCACAGAGATGAAGCTCTGCTGCAGGGTGCTCGGCACGGCGATGGAGACGATCTGTCCAAGGAGTCTTCCCGAGAACAGCGCGGGACGTCCGCTGTGCGGAAGCTTTAGAAGCCGGCGGGCTACAAACACGATGGCCAGCACACAGCTGATGCCCTGACAGATGAAGGTTGCCCAGGCAACGCCGGGCACGCCCATGGCGAATGCGGTGACAAAGAGGATATCCATGAAGATATTGGCCGTGGAAGAGATAGCCAGAAAGATGAACGGCGTCTTTGAGTCACCGAGCGCGGAGAAAATGCCGGTGGCAATATTGTAGAAGAACATGAAGGGCAGCCCGAGCAGATAAATATCCAGATAGGCGGACGAATCCGGAAGAAGAATCTCGGGTGTGCGCAGCAGAAGAAGCAGCGGACGTGAGAAGATCAGTCCGGGCACCATCAGGCACAGGACGACGACCGCCGTCATGATGACCGTTGTAGAGACCGCGGTCAGCAGATGGTTATATTCCTTCGCGCCGAAGAGGCGGGATACGACCACGGAGCATCCCATATTGCAGCCAAAGGCGAAGGCAATAAAGATCAGCGTGATCTCATAACTGTTGCCCACAGCGGCGAGGGCGTTCTCACCGATCCATTTTCCTGCAACGAGGCTGTCAGCAATGTTGTACAGCTGCTGGAAAATCACCGAGGCAAAGAGGGGAAGGCAGAAGCGCCAGAGAACAGAGGACGGTTTTCCCTGCGTCAGGTCACGATTCATCGGTGAGGACTTCCTTTTTTCAAAGATTCAGGGTGTGAAAGGAACGACCATGGATGGTTATGGTGCGGGCGGAATGGAAGGCTTTGCGTCCCGAAGATGCAGAAGACGGGTCCCGATGTCCATGAAAAGGCTGGCCAGAAGGGAGTAGAGCATGCCGTAGACAAAGGACAGCAGATCATGGAAGACAAAAACGGACAGCAGAATAATCATGCTGTCGACCACAAAGGCAATGGAGCCGAAGGTCAGTTTCGGATGTGCACGCTTGAGCGCAACAATGATGAAGTCTGTTCCGCCAGTGGAAGAGTCGGCATCAAAGATCAGCGCATACCCGAGCCCGGCTGCAATGCCGGCAAACACGGAGGCCGCAAGCCTTGGACCGGTATAGACCGGCAGATGAATCACAATGAAGTCCACAAAGACGGCACAGATGATCATGGTCTTCAGGGACATGAGAAAAAACTGCGGGCCGAGACGGCGGAACGTGCAGAGAATGACCGGAATGTTGAGCAGAAGTGTTGCAAGCCCAACCGGCCAGGAAAACAGGTAATGGCAGATCACGGCAAGCCCTGTGATGCCGCCCGGGGCAAAATCCGCCTGAACAGCGAAGGTGTCCACGGAAATGCCCAGCAGCAGGGCACCGAGAAGATCAAAGAGGAGACAGCGTCTGATATTCATAGAAACCTCCGGACATTCAATGTATTATACAGAAGATGCTGAATTTTGGGAACAGAAATTCAGAAACGGAAAACACAAGAAAAAGCCGCCCTGAGGCGGCAGAAAAACCATGATTTCGGATGCGCTGCCCTAGGCAGACGGGCAGTCACTGAAGCGGCGGATCCAGAACAAAATGAATGAAGGCTTCTGTTTCTTCGAGGGAATCCAGACGCGCGGTATACATGTAGCGTCCCATCTGGGGCCAGTTCATGGGCGGCATTTCCTCCTGCATCACCATGCGGTCGCCATAGGCGCGCATGATGTCCTCGTGCGTGTGCTCATAGCGGTGGCCGTCCTTGCGGCTGGCATAGGCGCAGTGATAGGTGCGGTCGGGCTGCGGGAAGACGCGGGCATCCCGGGTGACCATGTCGGCGTAGATCTGATAGACGTCCACCGAGCAGGCAAAGTTCATCATGTCCGGCGTGTATCCGCCGGCCGGACGCATATTCACCTCGAGGGCCACGAAGTCGCCGATCTCCCCGAGACCAGGACGTGCTTTGGTGAGGCGGAAGAATTCCAGATGAATAAAGCGTCTTCCGACCCCGAAGGCTTTCGCTGTCCTGCGGCCAAGCTCCCGGAGCTTTTCCGGGGCTTCCGGGCAGGTGTAGTACTTGAGATCCAGGTCCTTGAGGACAATATCCATGACCGGGGGCCAGACCGTCATGGTTTCAAAGACCGGATTGCACTGACTGTCCATGATGGCGTCATAGGAGCAGATGTCGCCTTCAATAAACTCTTCCATGACATAGGGCACGGAGGGAAGATGCGCATAGAAATCGCGCAGCTGGTCGTCATTGATCAGCTTCCAGGTATTGGTCGCCCCGACACCGATATCCGGCTTGACGATCACGGGATACCCGACCTGCGCGATAAACTCCTTGGCAGCATCGAGTGTGGAAACAGGATGCTGGCGGGCGGTCGGGATCTGGTTCTGCAGGTAAATCTTTTTCATCAGGGATTTTTCCTTGATGAAATCGATCTGATCAGCCTGAATGCCGGTGGTGATATGGAAGTCCGTGCGGAGACGGGCATCCTGTTCCAGCCAGTACTCATTGAGGGATTCGAGCCAGTCGATCTTTCCGTACTTAAAGGAGAAAAACGCGACCGCACGGAACACCTGGTCATAATCCTCAAGGGAATCCACCTTGTAATACTCTGTCAGCGAGGACCGCACAGACTCGGAGAGAGAATCATAAGATGCGTCTCCGATGCCGAGCACGTGGACGCCGTTTCTCTGCAGACGGTCGCAGAACTGCCAGTAGGTGGCGGGAAAATGCGGGGAAATAAACACGAAATTCATAAGCATTACCTCTTATCAATCAAAGGATTCATCCCCGGAGGGAATGGAATGCGCATAAAGATCCGCGAATTCATGACTGACGCCCTGCAGCTTGTAGGAGAGCACGCTGCTTAAATCCACATGCTGCATGCTGTTGAAGATGTTTGCTTCGACATAGGGGTTGGTTTCCTTCAGCCGGCGGATGAGAAGCTTGGTTTCCATGCGCTTGGAAATCGGCGATCCGTCCTCGCGGCAGCTGGAACAGGTGTCGGTGAAATGGCAGGCGCACTGGATAAAGTGCAGTCCCAGTTCATCCCGCCAGGCCTTGATGTCATCCTCGCGGATATAGTACATGGGGCGGATGAGTTCCATGCCCTCGACATTCCGGCTGCGGAGTTTGGGCATCATGGTCTGCACCTGTCCGCCCCAGAGCATGGCCATGAGAATGGTTTCGATGACATCGTCAAAATGGTGTCCGAGCGCAATCTTGTTGCAGCCCAGTTCCCGCGCTTTCCGGTAGAGATAGCCGCGGCGCATGCGGGCACACATAAAGCAGGGCTTTTCCGTCATCTGGTCGACGGCGTCAAAGATGGGCGTCTCAAAGAAGACAGCGGGGATCCCCAGTGTTTCGGCGTTTCGCTCAATCACCAGACGGTTGAGTTCGCTGTACCCCGGGTCCATGATCAGAAAGACAAGTTCAAACGGGTCTTTCCGGCAACGCTGAAGTTCCTGAAAGAGCTTGGCCATGAGCATGGAATCCTTGCCGCCGGAAATGCACACGGCAATCCGGGCGCCTTTGGACACCATATCAAATTCCTTAATGGCCCGCGTAAAGCGGGAGAATAGCTTCTTTTTGGAAGCCTTGGTGCGCAGGGACTTTTCAATCTCCTCGGCGCGGCTTTCCTGCGGCAGATGTGCCCGGATCCAGCCGGAAAACCCGTCCTCAAGGCTGACCGCCCGATAGCCGAGAGCGCAGAGCGATTCTGCACAGGAGAGGCTTTCGAAACCCCGCATGCAGAAGAGAACAAGGAGTTTGTCACGGTACTGTGCACTCAGCGTGCCGTTTTCAGCCTGCTCAACAATGTCGGGCATGGAGACGGCATGCGGGAGCGTGTCATATTCATAGGAAATGGTATCCCGGACATCGATGAGGACATAGCTGTCAGGGGGCAGGTCCGCAAGCGCTTCAAGGGAGATGATCGGTTCGGATAGATCGGACATGATTTGTACTCCTCAGGGATTGGAAGATTTCCGGCTGCGGAACTGCCGGACAGCCGCGTACAGGGCGGCAGGGATGTGGCAGTAACCGTTCGGATTCTTTTCGAGATATTTCTGATGATATTCTTCTGCCGTGAAGAACTGTTCCAGCGGCATGCATTCCACGGCAAGCGGCTGCGTGTACTGCTTCTGCAGGCCGTCGAGGCATGCGCGGATCACGGGGAGGTCGGCCGGATCGGTGTAGTAAATCCCGGTGCGGTACTGCTCTCCGACATCATGTCCCTGCTGGTTGACACTGACCGGGTCAATGGCCCTGAAATACAGTTCCAGCAGTTCGTCCAGGTCCAGGCAGGCTGGGTCATAGACCACTTCCACGGTTTCAGCGTGCCCGGTGTGCTCATATTTCACCTGCTCGTAGCTCGGATGCTCGGTGCGCCCATTCGCATAGCCGACCTGTGTCCGGATGACGCCGGGAACCAGGTCGAAGTAATGCTGGGTGCCCCAGAAACAGCCGCCGGCAAGATAAATCACATGTTCCATGATCTGTTCCTCCGTTTCACTGCAGAAAACCGGTTTCTGCAGCCCTTGGCCTGTGCTGTGCCGCAGTACAGACGGTTTCCCTGATTGTAAGTTCAGAGGGGAGCAGTTGTCAAATGGAAACAGAGAAATGGGAAAGGCCGGAAAGCTGCTGAAGCAAGGCACAGCAGGCATTCTCAGGAAGAAACAGCATGGAGAAAAGCAGAGGAAAAACAAAACCGGAAGCGGGGAGGACTTCCTGGAATCCCGTTCCTGTTTCGCAGCCGGGTCAGAGTATGATATAATTCCGAAATATAAAAAGCAGGAAAGAAGGAGCAGGCCGTGCAGGAATTTCAGAAAACACTGGAAGAAATCTTCCGGGATTTCCATCGGCATCCCGAGACAGCCAAAGAAGAATACAGGACGACACAGAAGGTCAGGGAGTTCCTTGAAAAGCAGGGAATTCAGATCCTGGACCTGCCGCTTCCGACGGGTGTGCTGGCCCAGGTCGGGAGTGGGGAAGGACCTGTGATTGCGCTGCGGGCAGACATGGATGCCCTGCCGGTCCAGGAGCAGACGGATCTCCCGTATGTTTCAGAAACTCCGGGGAAAATGCATGCTTGCGGGCATGACTTCCATACCACTGCGCTCCTCGGTGCTGCTGCGCTTCTCAAAGAGCGGGAAGCAGAACTGAAGGGCACGGTCCGCTTGATCTTCCAGCCGGGCGAAGAAATCAATTACGGGGCACTGGCGATGCTGGGTACAGGCCTTCTGGATGACGTGCAGGAGTATTACGGCCTGCATACGGACCCGAATATTGAAGCCGGCACGCTGGGCATCCGGGAAAATGCGATCATGGCGAGCCCTGACTGGTTCGGCGTGACGATTGAAGGAAAAGGCGGGCACGGCGCGCAGCCGCACAACTGCATCGACCCGGTGCCTGCCATGGCCTCTCTGATCCTGGCGCTTCAGCAGGTGGTCAGCCGGCGCATCAGCCCCTTTTCGGCCTGCGTGCTGTCCGTGACCCGGGCGAGCGCGGGCAATACCTGGAATGTGATCCCGGGGACGGCCGAGATTGAAGGCACGATCCGGACCATGTCTGATGAAGAAAGAGACCTGGGCGAGCAGCTGATCCGACAGACGGCGGAATCCGTGGCTGCGGCATACGGCTGCACGGCAAAGGTCGGCTATAAACGGCAGAGCCGGCCGCTGATCAATACCCCGGCTCTGGCGGCGTTTACGACCGGGCTGGCAGAGGAAATGGGCATCCCGGTCATCCGGCAGGAGCCGAGCATGATTGGGGAGGACTTTGCCGAGTATCTGAAAGATCATCCGGGCTGCTTTGTCCGCGTGGGCACAGGGATTGGTCCGGCGCTGCATCATCCGAAGTTTACCGTAGACCCGTCTGTGCTCTCGGGCACCGCGGAGTTCCTTGCGAGAACGGCACAGAAGCGGCTGGAAGCCCTCAGGAACGCATAAGGAAGCGGACAGACGGATCAGCGGAAAGAAACAGAAAGAGGGGAGAGCCATGGGATCCATACACGGCAAGCGTGCTGCCCTGTCACTGGAAAAACCGGAAGACCTGCAGATGATCTGCAAGGCACTGTCATCACCGCTGCGCCTGGATATCATGCGGGCGCTGTGGAAAAGAAGCATGAATGTCGGTGAACTGGCAGAAGAACTCAATCAGCCGATGTCCACCACGGCGCTGGCCGTCAAGGTGCTGGAGGATGCCGGGATCATCAAGACAGAAGTCCAGCCGAGCACCCGGGGCACGATGAAGATCTGCACAAGAAAACTGGACTACATCGGACTGGAGCTGACACCGCGGGAGGAACAGCAGCAGACGACCAGCATTTCCCTGATGATGCCCATCGGCGGGTATTCCATCGCGGAGGGCGTTCATCCAACCTGCGGGCTGGCCTCAAAAAACGCGTTCATCGGAGAGATGGACACGGTCAGTGCCTTCTATCTGCCGGAACGCTTCAATGCCCAGCTGGTCTGGTTTCAGGAAGGCATGCTTGAATACCGCTTTTCCTGCTCCAACTATGATGAGTTGGATTTCAACTGGCTGGAACTGTCCTTTGAAGCCTGCTCGGAGGCGCCGATGTACCGGAATCCATGGAAGAGCGATATTGCCGTGGAGATCAACGGAAAGCGGCTGGGCATCTGGACATCTCCTGCAGACTGCGGAGGGCGGCGCGGCGTGCTGACCCCGGAATGGTGGGCTGAAACCAATACACAGTATGGCTATCTCAAGACCTGGCGTGTGGATGACAGCGGGACGTATGTGGATAATGAACGCGTTTCTCGGGTGAATATCAGTCAGCTGCATCTCAAGGACGAACGGTTTATCACCGTCCGGATCGGCATCCCCGAGGATGCGGAAAACCACGGCGGCCTGAATCTGTTCGGGGAGAGCTTCGGCGACTATCCGCAGGCCCTTCTGATGAAGATGGGATATCAGATTCATCGGTAACGGCATCGGTTTATTGTTTCAAAAATTTTGCAACAGATCTTTACAGCACTACAGGTTTCATAAAATATTCCAAAATTGTTGACATAAAGTCCATCTGGTGCTAGACTGAATTCGCACTCAAGATGGACTTTTTTATAGCTGATTTACCGGATATGGACAAATTATTCTACTTATTTTATTCTAAATTCAATGAACTATTCCAAATATATTGGAATAAATAAGACGAATCTGGAGATTGTTATGGAAGATATGAAGAAGACCGTGGATCTCACCCCACGCCCAGAATACCCGAGACCGGACTTCGTGCGGGAAGACTGGATGAACCTGAACGGGACCTGGGCGTTTGCCTTTGACGATGAAAATGTCGGCCTCTCGGAAGGCTGGCAGATGCCCGGAGAGCCGCTGGATGGACAGATCGTGGTTCCCTTTGCATATCAGACCAAGCTGAGCGGCATCGGACCGACGGACGCCATCCATCCGGTGATCTGGTACAAGCGGACCTTTGTTCTTCCTGAGAACATGCGGGAAAAGCGGATCCTGCTGCGCTTTGGCGCGGTGGACTATGCCTGCAGCGTGTATGTCAACGGACACAAGGCCGGAGACCACGTGGGCGGCTATATCCCGTTTGCCTTTGAAATCTCCGGCCTCCTGGAGGAAGGGGAGAACGAGATCTGCCTGCGCGTGGAGGATGAGCCGGATGTCACGCAGCCCCGCGGCAAGCAGTACTGGCAGAAAGGCCTGATGGGCTGCTGGTATACCCCGGTGAGCGGTATCTGGCAGACCGTGTACCTGGAAGCGGTCGGGGAAACCTGGATGAAGTCCATCCACATCACGCCCGATATCGACCGTCGTGAGGCGCGGGTGGAGATCAGCCTGAACCGGACACCGGTGGATGCGTGCGAGGCAAAACTGGAAGTGTCCTATGAGGGACAGCCCGTGCAGACCCTGTGCGTGAGCCTCCGCGAGCGGATTACCACCATTCCGGTCAATATGAATGTGCGCGTGAGCCCTGAGCTCGACGGCATGCTCACCTGGTCGCCCTCAAACCCCTGCCTGTATGATTTGAAGGTCACCCTGACCGAAGGCGCTGTGAAAGAGGACTGCGTGAGCACCTACTTCGGCATGCGCAAGGTGGAGGTCAAAGAGGGCCGGGTCTACCTCAACAACTGCCCGATCTATCAGCGCCTGATCCTTGACCAGGGCTACTGGCCGGATTCGCTGATCACGCCGCCTTCGGATGAAGCCATCCGGAAGGATATTCAGCTGACGCTGGACTTCGGATACAACGGAGCGAGAAAGCATCAGAAGGTGGAAGACCCGAGATATTACTACTGGGCGGACAAAATGGGTCTTCTGGTCTGGGGCGAAGTGCCAAGCGCCTACCTCTTCTGCGATGAGGAAATCCGCAATGTCGCCGATACGCTGCAGGGCTTTATCGACCGGGACTTCAACCATCCCTCGATCATCTGCTGGGTGCCGCTCAATGAGAGCTGGGGCGTGCGGGAGATTTACACCGATGCACGTCAGCAGGCGATGGGCCGGATGCTCTACCATATGACCAAGGCCATGGACGGCACGCGCCTGTGCTCGGCCAATGACGGCTGGGAGCAGACGACGACTGATATCTGCGCGCTGCATGACTATGCAGATAAGAAGGAAATCATTGATGCGCACTTCGCTTCCAGGGAGGAAGTCGAGACGCACGCCTGCGACTGGCGTCCGTGCTATGCACAGAGCGAACAGCCGCGCGGAACGGAAGCCTTCATGGTGACCGAGTACGGCGGCATCGCATTTACGAATATCGGGCTTCAGGGCAAACTTGAAAACATGGAGACCTGGGGCTATCACGATAAGGTGACCGATGAAGAAGCCTTCTTCCGGCGCTTTGAAGGCGTCACAAAGGGCGTGCAGGAAATTCCCTACTGTCAGGGCTTCTGCTACACGCAGCTGACCGACGTCATGCAGGAAGTCAATGGCCTGGTTACCCCGGACCGCAAACCGAAAATGGATGTGGAGCGTGTCCGGAAAATCAACACCGCCCGCTGAGCATGAAAACGCAGGCGGCATGAAACCGTTACCTTCCGCAGGAGAGCGGAAAAATATAAAGGAGGTATTCCCATGAAGAAGTCTATGGCTCTTATTCTCTCAGTCCTGATGGTGCTCGCACTCATGCCCATGGCACATGCAGAACCCATCGAAATCGACTACTGGTCCGTTTTCACCGGTGCTGACGGCGCAACCATGCAGGGCATGGTAGACGCTTTCAACGCTTCCCAGAATGAAGTGCATGTCAACCACACCCCCATGACCGCTGACGATCTGTATCAGAAGATCCCGCTGACAGTGCAGACCGGCACGGGCATCCCGGATGTCTGCATCGTGCACATCGAACGCATCCCGAACTTTGTTGCCAACGAAATGCTCTACAGCTATGACCTGGACCTCATCGCTCAGGCCGGCATCAAGGCAGAAAACTACAACCCCGCTCCCTGGTCCATGACCGACATCGACGGCGAACACTACGGCATCCCGCTGGATGTTCACTCCTATGTGACCTACTACAACAAGGACCTGTTCGACCAGTATGATCTGAACAGCTATGTGGAAGACGGCTATCTGACCTTCGACGAAGTCAAGGAACTGGGCGACAAGGCCAAGGCTGCCGGTTTCGAAGGCTATGTGACCGACCTGGGCTGGATGCGTTCTCAGCTGCTCTGCTACTACGCACAGCTCGATCCCAACAAGACTCTGTCTGAAGACGGTGTCAATCCCAGCATCAACAACGAAAACATGAAGAAAGTTTTCGAAACCATGAAGGAACTCTGGGAAGGCGGCTACACCACCGTCAAGAACACCGACTACTCCTCTGAATTCTATGCAGGCAACATGCTGGTCTGGTCCGAAGGCATCTGGATGAAGGCTGCTGCTGTGGATGCTGGCATCAACTTCGGCATGCTCCCCGCTATCTGCTATTCTCCTGAGACCTGCAAGAGCTGGACAAGCTCCCACAACTTCGTACAGTTTGCTGACGAAAACCGCACCGAAGAAGAAGACCTGGCTGTTGCCAAGTTCATCAACTTCATGGGCGAAAACGCTCTGACCTGGGCTGCCGATGCAGGCCAGTGCCCTGTGCACATCGCCATCAACGATGTGGCTGACTTCACCAGCATGCCGCAGGCCTTCCTGGCTGATCCTGCCCGTTCCAACGAGCTGGCCATCTACAGCTATCGTTACTGGGGCCTGTTCGACACCGCTTTCAGCCGTGTGGGCTGGGACTTCGTGGATGGAACCATCTCCATCGACGATGCACTTGCTCAGATCGATCAGGAAATTGCTGACGCTATCGCTGCACAGTAAAACCATTCAGGGGGGCAGAGATTGTTCTCTGCCCCCTTTCCCGCTTCGGGAGACATGATCCGGTCAGCCTCAGCGGCTGATCTGTTCGCTTTTATCACTGTGCTCCGTCAATTGCAGATAGGAGGATGTTCATGACCGCCAAAATTCCCGAAAGACGGCAGGGCGTGCCGACCGTTGTGCCGCTGCTCTTTGCCATCGGTTTTCTGGTCCTTTTCGTGTTTGCCTCGGTCAGCGGGGTAACCACTGTCAAGGAAACCACCGTGGAGACCAGCATCCGGCTTCCGGCGCTGTTCTTCTCTCTGTCTTCCGCGAGTATTCTGTTTATCCCGATCGCACTGGTGAGCATCTGCTGCGCGATCTTTGCCATGCTCAAGGGACAGAGAAACGTTGCCATGATGTTTTCCTTCGTTACCTTCGCATCTTTCCTGGCGTTTATCCTTCTGTTTCAGAATGAAAGCGTCAATGCCACCCTGTACGGCCGCCTTTCTTCTCAGCTCAAGGATCTGGGCGTGAAGTTCAAGAAGAGGGATGTCGGGGCGGTCATCAATTCATTTGACTCCATGACGTACCTGATGCTGGCCTGTGCAGGCATTGCCTTTGTGCTGCTCATGCCGCAGTGGAAGAGTGAAACGGCACGCCGGGGACTCAAAAAGGATCTGCTTCCCTATGCGTACATTGGACCCCATCTGCTGTTCTTCATTGTCTTCTTTATCACGCCGGCTGTGTACGGCATCTATGCCGCATTCACCAAGTGGGACCTGTTCAATGAACCGGTGTTTGTCGGGTTCGATAACTTTAAGACCATGCTGTTTGACTCCGGCAATACCTATTACCGGCAGCTGAGAAACGGTCTGTGGAACACGATCAAGTTTGTAATCTACTCGGTGCCTTTCTGTATTGCCGTTCCGCTGACCCTGGCGGTCGCGCTCAATACGAAGTGCCGGGGCAACAAGTTCTTCCAGGCGCTCTACTATTTCCCGTCCCTGCTCTCCATCACCACCGTGACCCTGTCCTGGCGGTATATGTTCAGCCCGGATTACGGCCTGGCGAACAAATTCTTTGGCTCCACGGCCAACTGGTTTACACCGCCCTATTCATGGATTGTCATTGTGGCTGTGACCGTATGGTGGTGCACAGGCGGCACAATGGTCATTTATCAGAGCGCACTGGCCTCCATTCCGAGGGATCAGTATGAAGCAGCTTCCGTGGACGGCGCAGGCCCCTGGGCGGAATTCGTTCATGTGACGATTCCCGGCATGCGCTATCCCATGATGTACACCTTTGTCATGTCTGTGGTGGCTCAGTTCAACATTTACGGACAGCCGCTCATGCTCACCGGCTTCAACAACCAGGAAGCCAACGCGGTGCTCCTCATGTATATTCAGGAGAACGCCGTCAAGAAGCAGGTGGCCGGCATGTCCGCCGCCATGGCGCTGATCCTGGGCCTGTTTATCATGGTCGTTTCCTTCATGCAGCTGCGCCTGATGAAGGCAAACAGTCCGGACTGAGGAAGGGGGAAGAAACATGGTCACGGGTAAGAACGGAAAACGGATTGCGGCCATCTTCATGATCCTTCTGGGCATCATCTGGATTGTGCCGATCTTCTGGCTGATTATCAACTCGTTTAAAACAGACTCCGACTTCATCACCAGCTTTGCCAACGTGAAGGGGCCGGTTGACTATCTCTCGCGCATGATTCCCCGGAAATGGACTGTGGTCAACTACATCGAGATGTTTGTCGGCGGCAGCGGAACCAATACCACGAGCAACATTCTTGCCATGTTCAAGAACTCGTTCATCGTCTCCATCTCCCAGATGGTCCTGATTGTGGTCATTGACTCTCTTGCAGCGTATGCCTATGAGCGTCTCCCGTTCAAGGGCGGCAACGCCATCTTCTGGGCGCTGATGTATATCTCCATGTTCCCGAACGTGGTCAATCTTCTGCCGATGTTCCGCATTGCCAATGCACTGGGCTGGGTCAACAACCTCAACGCCCTCATCTGGCCGGGCATCTGCGGTGTGTTCAACATTTTCCTCATCCGCAACTTTATGAAGGGCATCCCGAAGGCGCTCGATGAGGCGGCAACCATTGACGGCGCCAACAGCCTGCAGGTCTTCACCCGTATTATCCTGCCCTCCATTATGCCGGTTATGATCGTGGTTGCGCTCTTTGCCTTCAACGGTGCGTGGAATGACTTCCTCTGGCCGTCCATCGTCATGACGGATGTGCAGAACCAGACCCTGACAGCCGGTCTGCGTCTGCTGTCCGGACAGTATGAACAGAAATGGGCGCATATGATTGCTTCCTGCCTTGTGTCCATGGTGCCGCCGTTTGTGCTCTACATGGTGGCCCAGCAGTACTTCCTGCAGGGCATCTCGGTGCAGGCAGGCGTAAAGGAGTAAAACATGCTGAGACATCTTCTCATGGTTCTGACAGCCCTTCTCCTGATGGTTCCCTCTGTCCAGGCAGAGCCGCTTTCTGTGCGTGATCTGTCGGAGGCGGAGGACCGGTTTGCCGCGAATCCCAGAGCGGTGAAGGATATCGGGGATCCCTTTGTCCTGAAGACAGAGGACGGATATCAGATGTTTGCCACCGGCGGCCCGATCGGATTTTTCACCTGGAAGTCGAATGACCTGGTGAAGTTTGAGAGGACCAAGGCACTGAAGAAGGTTTCCTGGGCAGCATCGGACTACTGGGCACCGGAAGTGTTTGCCTGGCAGGGCAAATATGTCATGCTCTTTACAGCCAGACAGCGTTCAACCGGATCCCTGCGCACAGGCATTGCCTTTTCCGACACACCGGAAGGCGAGTACAAAGATCCGCTGGATGCCCCGCTCATGGATTACGGGTATGCAACGATTGACGCTACCCTGACGACGGATGCGGAAGGCAATCCCTACCTCATCTATGTGCGGGATATCTCTGAAAACCGGATCGGCAGCGGCGGGGAGAGCCATATCTATGGTGTCCGCCTGGCAGACGATCTGCTGAGCACGGTCGGGGATCCTGTGCTTCTGCTGACACCGCAGGGCGAATGGGAGAGCCGGTCCGGCTCTGAGCGTTGGAATGAAGGTCCTGCCGTCCTCGAGCATGACGGAAAATGGTACCTCTTCTACAGCGCGAACGGGTACTTCATGAAGGAGTACTCCGTGTGCGTGGCCGTTGCGGACCATCCGCTGGGACCGTATACGAAACAATCCAACAATCCGCTGCTCGCACCGGTGGAAAAAGAGGGCGAAGTCCTCATCTCCGGCCCCGGGCATAATGCCTTCTTCTGTGTGGGGGATGAGCTGTTCACGGCGTATCATATCCATACCTATCCCAATGCTCCCTCCGGCAACCGCCAGCTGTGTCTGGACCGGGCAGGCTTCCATACGGACGGAACAGCCTATATTTCAGGCCCGACCCTGGAAAAGCAGCTGCGCCCGCTCGCAGAAATGGGACTGAAGAACCATATGAAGGAAGCGGTGTGCACAGCCGAGCATGCCGATCTCCTCTGTGACGGGGATACCTGCACGGCAGCCGCATCCGCGGACTATGTGTTCCGCGGCACGGATGTCACCATGACCTGGGCATCTCCGGTCCGCTCCGATATGCTGCTGATCTATCCGGCAGCGGGCGAAGCCATTGCAGGGACGGTCACGATCAATGGCCTTGAAGCCGACTTTGCGTGTGAAGCCTCGCTCACCGGCGGTGCTGCCGTCCTGTTCTTTGAAGCGATGGATGTGCAGAAACTCACGGTGACGCTGACGGAAGGAAGCGGAATCGGGGAGATCATGCTGATTGGACCGGAAGCATAACGGAATGGAGCATGCTCTCGAAGAAACAGGCGAATTGAACTTCTTGGACAATAAAGAAATCCTGAAGGAGCTTCCTGGCTTCTGAGGGATTTCTTTTTTCCGGAAGATGCCCCTGTGAGAAACAGTAATTTGGTTCCAGGGATCAAAAAAGAGGGGCTGTAAAAAAATAGCAGCCCAAAATTAGACATCAAAAAGGCAGCCAAGCTGGAAAGCAAGGCTGCTTTTTGGTAGAATGAAATTGATGAAAAAACAAACCACCAAAAACAGCTCAAAATGCCAATCAAAGTTGAAAGACTCATCGATATGGAAGATCCGGTGTACAGCTTCAATCAGGGGGATATGCAGATGGACATGAGGGAATTCATTGAGAGGGCCGGAAATGCCCGTGCGCTGGGCGTGATCGTCACGCAGAACGGAAAAGAAACGGCCCGCTACCTGTGGGATGATGCGTGCCGGAGAAACATCTATTCTGCCAGCAAGAGTTTTACCAGCGCAGCGGTCGGCATCGCCCTGCGGGAAGGACTGCTTTCCCTGGACGAAAAACTGGTGGATGCGTTTGAAAAAGACCTTCCGGACACGGTTTCACCGCACCTGGAAAAGGCCTGCGTGCGGGACCTTCTGACGATGTGTCTGGGACAGGAAAAGCCCTACCTCATGGGCAGCGACCGTCCTTTTTACACCGAGACGGACTGGGTGCGCGCGGCACTCTCCCGGCCGTTTTCGGACGATCCGGGGACAAAGTTCCTCTACAGCAATACCGGTCCCTATCTCGCAGGCATGCTGATCCAGCGTAGAGCCGGCTGCGACCTCGTGCATTACCTGATGCCGCGTCTCTTTGAGCCGCTGGGCATCCGCCTTCCGACCTGGGAAGTGGACCCGAACGGGTTGACCTTCGGTGCGGGCGGACTGTTTCTGAATATTGATGAACTGCATCTGTTCGGACAACTGCTCCTGCAGAAAGGATTCTGGAAGGGAAAGCAGGTGCTGCCGGAAAACTGGGTTGCGCAGAGCACGGCAAAACAGGTGGAAAACGGGCGGGAAGGCTACGGCTATCTCTTCTGGCGCGGAAAACACAACAGTTTCCGTGCGGACGGGAAGTACGGACAGTACACGATCGTCTTCCCGGACAAGCAGGCGGTGGTGACGGTGACGGCTGAAAGCCGGAAGGAACCGGCCGTGCTCGAAACGGTGTATGACTGCCTGGTGCCGCAGTTCTGAGACAGCGGAAGAATTCTTGTCAAATATCCCTGACAGTTGTAGAATAAAGATGCCCTCAGCGGCGAAACAAAGCCCTTTGGAAGGAGATTATCATATGCTGAAAGTATTTGCATGGCTGTTTTCTGTGATTTTTGCATTCAACCTGGGTGCCGGGGTGAACAGTGATCAGCCCGCGGACTCTGAGCTTGAACAGAAAATCCGTGACCATATGGATGTGATTGTGGACGAGACCGCAGCCATGGTGGACGATGTGACGGATGAACTCCGCAAGAATGAAAAGGTGAAGGAAGCCGAAGACTTTGTCAATGACGTCCAGGAAATCATTGACAATACGAAGAAAGACATTGATGCGCACTTCGGCACTCAGGAAACCACCGAAGAGGCTGTCGAAACCGAAGAAACTGTGAACACAGAAGAAACAGCCGACCCTGAAGTCACCGCTGCACCTGCCGAGTAAAGGACTGCCCCTCTGAAAGGCAGATGACCGCTCCCGGGAGAGCAGAAAAACAGATTATGCTGAAAATTAAAGACATTCGAAAGCAGTATCGCACGGGAACCCTTGTTCAGGAAGCGCTGGACGGGGTCTCTCTTGCTTTCAGGGAAAATGAATTTGTTGCGATTCTAGGGCCGAGCGGCTCTGGAAAGACGACCCTGCTCAATGTCATCGGCGGACTGGACCGGTATGATTCGGGCGAAATGATGATCCGGAATGTTCCGACCAGCCAGTATAACGACAGAGACTGGGACACCTACCGCAACCATACGATCGGATTCATTTTTCAGAGCTATAACCTGATTCCGCATCAGACGCTTCTGTCCAATGTGGAACTGGCCATGACACTCTCGGGTGTCGGGCGGGAGGAAAGAAAACGCAGGGCGCGGGAAGCGCTGGACCGTGTCGGTCTCCTGGAACAGGCCCAGAAAAAGCCGTCCCAGCTTTCGGGCGGCCAGATGCAGCGCGTGGCGATTGCCAGAGCGCTGGTGAACGGGCCGTCCATCCTTTTGGCGGATGAGCCCACGGGTGCCCTGGACAGTGACACCGGGGAACAGGTCATGCAGCTGCTCAAGGAAGTGGCCAAAGATCATCTGGTCATCATGGTGACCCATAACCCGGACCTGGCTGAGCGATATGCGACGCGGATTGTGCGTCTTAGGGATGGAAAAATCACAGAGGATACGGATCCGTATGAGCCGGAGGAGCCGAAAAAAGCCTCAGAGGCGAGACGGGAAAGAGTCCGGAAGCCCTCCATGTCCTTTCTGACGGCACTGTCCCTTTCCGTTTCCAACCTGCTCTCGAAAAAGGCCAGGACCATTCTGGTCGCGTTTGCCGCGTCCATCGGCATTGTCGGGATCGCATTAATTCTGTCGCTGTCCAACGGTGCCAACGCGTATATTCACCAGATGGAGCAGGATTCACTCAGCCAGTATCCCATTGAGATCACCACGTCTGCCTTTTCCATGGAGGAGACCATGCTCACCTTTGCCCAGATGCGGCAGCAGGCAGGGCAGCCGACAAACGGAAAAATCGCAGAGACACAGATGATGGGCGGCATGCTGGCTTCGACGAAGGTCAACGATCTGGCCTCTCTCAAGCGCTGGCTTGACAGCGGGATCAGTGAGATGGATGATTACACGCGCGGCGTGGATTACCGCTACGGCATCAGCCCGCAGATCTATCAGCTGCGCGGCGACGGGTATGCGCAGGTCAATCCGGACCAGACCATGGCGTCGATCGGACTGTCCATGAGTGACAACCTGAGCAGCATGATGTCGGGCTACGGCGCCAATGAAATCTTCCGTCCGCTGCCCGAGGATACCGATCTGTACAAAAACGACTATACACTCCTGGCCGGCACCTGGCCCGTGAAGGATACGGACTGCGTGCTTGTGCTCATGGGATCCGGGAACATCCCGGATATCATGCTCTACACGATGGGCCTCAAGGATGCGGAGCACCTGAATACCGTGCTGGAAGGCATGGTGGCAGGGACTGCATCGGATACCACCCTGGAGGAGCGCAGTATTTATAACCCGGAGGATTTTCTGGGCATTTCCTTCCGCCTGCTGCCGGCCTCGGCGCAGTATGCGTATGATGAGAAGATTGGGCTGTGGATGGATATCAGCGGCGACAGGGAGCGCATGCTGGGGCTCCTGAAGGAAGCCGAGGAGATGCGCATTGTCGGTGTGGCCCAGCCCAGAGAAGGTGTCTCCTTCGGCATCCTTGAGATGGGCATCGAATACCCGATCTCCCTGCTGACCCGCCTGATGCGGGAGGCAGGAGAGAGCGCTGTTGTGAAGGCGCAGATGGCTGATCCTGACACCAATGTCCTCAGCGGCATCCCGTTCGGGGAAAATGCTGCGGACAGCTTTTCCCTGCTGGCCGACATGATGACCCTGCACCCGGAAAAACTGCCGGAGATCATTTCCTTCAACTGGGAAGGGATGGAGGACCTGGAGACGGAGGAAACCCGGCTCACTGCCAAGCGCATGGTGCGCATTGCCCGTGAGTTTTCCAGAACCGGGGAGTCGCCGACCCTCAGGGAAATGATGAAGGCCACCATGTCCATCCTCATGGACATGATCCAGGTCGATATGGACCGGATCGATGAGGTGGTCTCCTTTGCCATGGATGAGGCGCAGATGCAGGAACTCTATGCCGAGCGCGCGGCGGCCCAGAGCGCAAGCTGCTCCGGGAATCTCCTGAAGTTCGGCTATGCGGATCCCGCTTCGCCCACCCGCGTCACGATTTATCCGAAGGACTTTGAGAGCAAGGATGAAGTGATCCGAAGACTCAATGCCTACAACGCCGCCATGAAAGCCGAAGGCCATGAGGACAAGGTCATAGCCTATACGGATTATGTCGGTGCCCTGATGTCCTCTGTGACGACGATCATCGATGTGATCTCGTATGTCCTGATCGCCTTTGTGGCGGTGTCCCTCGTGGTCTCCTCGATCATGATTGGCATCATCACCTATATCTCCGTCCTCGAGCGCAGGAAGGAGATTGGCATTCTCAGAGCCATGGGCGCATCGAAAAAGAATATCACGGAAGTGTTCAATGCTGAGACCTTCATTATCGGCCTTCTGGCCGGCGCGTACGGCATCGGACTCACGCTTCTTTTGCAGATCCCCATCAACACGATCATCCGGAATCTGGCCGATCAGGACGGAATCCGCGCCTTCCTGCCGGCAGGGGCCGGCGGCGTGCTGGTCCTGCTGTGTGTATTCCTGACCTTTGTGGGCGGATTCATTCCCTCCAGAAAGGCGGCACGGCAGGATCCCGTGACGGCGCTGCGCAGTGAATGACGAAAAGACAGAAAAAAGCCTCACCGGACAAAAGTCCGGCGAGGCTTTTTCTGAAGGTGGAGTGGTTATCCTTCAATGCAGATGGTCTTTCTGGCAGGAAGCTGTGCATCTTTTTTGGGAAGATGCAGGTGCAGGACACCGTCCTCAAAGCGGGCTTTGACGTCTTCCACCGTCATGGCCCGGCCAACGTAGAAGGATCTCTGCATGGAGCCGGCATAGCGTTCCTGACGGATCATACGGCCCTGATCGTCTTTCTGATCCCGGTCAAACCCCTTGTTCGCGGTCACGATCAGATACCCGTTTTCCAGACTCAGTTCGACCTGATCTTTCTTGAATCCGGGCAGATCCATATCAATCTCATATCCGTCTTCTTTCTCACAGACATCCGTCTTCATCTCACGCTTTGCATTGCGTCCATAGAGACGGCGGTCCATGTGCTGCATCTGGCGGTCAAAATCATCAAACCAGTCATCAAACAAACTCTCACCAAAAATACTCGGCATCAACATACGTCATACTTCCTTTCCATTGTGGAGCCGCGCTGGTTTTCAGCGTGTTCCTGCATGATGATGCGCTGGGCATCGGGGCAGAGGGTCTCTGCCCCGGGTGTTCAGTTGATTGAATCATAAGAGATCAGGGGAGGAGATCATCCTTCAATGCAGATGGTCTTCTTCTCGGGCACCTTTCTGGCGTCCTTCTTGGGCAGGTTCAGATGGAGGACACCGTCCTCAAAATGGGCCTTCACATCTTCCTCTGTCATGTTGTCTCCGACGTAGAAGGATCTCTGCATGGAACCGGCATAGCGTTCCTGGCGGATCATGCGGCCCTGCTTGTCCTTTTCGTCCTTGTCAAACCCCTTGTTCGCGGTTACGGTCAGATACCCGTTTTCCAGAGTCAGTTCCACCTGGTCCTTCTTGAATCCGGGCAGATCCATATCGATCTCATACCCGTCTTCCTTTTCGCGGACATCCGTCTTCATCTCACGCTTTGCATTGCGTCCATAGAGACGGCGGTCCATG
>R21__coassemble_1020_pt1 | contig 20397 bp, 13 predicted proteins | sample R21__metabat2_high_PE_034 | metagenome-assembled genome bin R21 | reverse complement strand
AAATCGGAGCCCCTGATTTCTCAAGGTCTCCGTGGTGCGGGAAACAGGACTTGAACTGCCCGGAACTGAAAAACAGTCCAAAACAATGTAACATACGGCAAAACATCCAACCGATATCTGCACTACTACGCAATGAAAAACAACACAAAATAACCCCCTTAAGGGTATGGCGTAACCTGGTAAAATGACGTGAAAAAATTGGAATAAAGGAAAACCACCAATGTTATCACCCATTCCGATGACCTGAGTCCACCCATATTGTAAAGGCATAAATCCTGTTTCCTAAGCATAAAGCTTACATCACCCATGTTTTGGTCCTTTATTCCACCCGTATTGGCAGTTGAAAGCTGCTTTTTTGTTTTTTGGGGAAATGACATTCAACCAAGCTGCTGAGTTACAACATTAATCATCACGGTTTTATCTTGTTATAGATGATCGGCTAAAGTACCCCAATCGCAACGCAAGTGCCAGCATATGCTTGCAGGCGTATCCTTTGCAATAAGCCGGACATGAGCAGCGTTCCAATGAAGTAGCATAGCGTTCTCCGGACGATTTGCTGGTGAAGAAACAGGTACCATTAGTTTGATCTAAGTCTTCAGGTTCTGCTACTGTGTAATCTACCTTGTAAACATCACTCATGCAAATATTTGTGTATATATCTGGATGGTATGTAGACGGTGGCTGTGCAGGTAATTTCTTTGGGATTGGTTTCCGGCGAATGATTATCCTGGTTTCAATCTCCCCTTTTTCGTTGTTCTTCTCCCCAATTATTTCGGCTTTTAGTAATCTTCGATAAATAGCTTGGATTTGCTTCTTTTTCTCTGGGTCGTCTGTGGCTAGCTCCTTGATCAATGTCTTCTTTAGGCAGTGCTTGCGTGGTTCTTTCTCTAAATAACTAAGAACAACCTGGTTATCCAGCAGACGTTCTTGCCATTGGTGATAGAGCTCAATAATGCTTTCTCTGCGCTTTTTCTCCAATTCCAGCTGAGGAGCTGTTGGGATAAACGTTGCACGATCTCCAATCACCCTATTCCACATTCCTGTTTCAATGCACAGATTTCTATAAGTAGCATATCGTTCATCCCATTCTTTGAGTAACTCATTTCCGCCATCAGAATTCAGCTTTTCCAATTCATGCTCTATTTCGCACAAACGTCTTTCAAGACCTTCCCCAAATCCTTTTTTCACATACCACTTGGCCATATCGTCAGCAGAATTGACTCTGTGTCCATCGATGTATCTTTCTCCGCCATCATATGTTTTGATAACCGTTACAGATCCATGTTTATCATAGATAGTAAAAGACCCATCGGCGTTATCCTCCCGCCAGCTGCCGTTCCTTTTAATGCTACTATAATCTGATTCCCTGCGATGGCTGGAGAGAATCAAGACCGCAGCTACTACAATAACAATAGTGATTGCTATGAGTATTATCATGCTCTCTCCTTTCTGCTGATCCGAATAAGGCTTTATATGAAGCTTTTGCGTATAGCATTCCGAACTTCCATCAAAGTAAAGCCCAGAAGATTCTGTCCGCGCCACTTATTCATATCAAAGCGCTCAGTTTCATGAAGCCGTATCCCGCATGCCCAGATCGTATCCTTATACGCGCACTCAACCAGATACGCATCGCCGGTAGCTAACAGTAGCTTTTTCAGGTCCTCGTTCTGTGAGAATTTTTCTAGAAGCCCCCTGAATGCGATGGTTTGCTTCATGCCATCCCAGACTGTCCCAACAAATCCAGACGCGTTTTGTCCGATTGCTTGCTGTTCGGCAGGATCATGAGTCTCAAGTACCGCTACAGCAGAAGCCCTATCATCAAACAGCATACATTTTCGGTACATGATATACTGCTCAGTCGATGAGTACGTGGTTCCATCCAGATTGAAATATGCTGGATACCAATTGCTCAGGAATCCATTCGGCTCTTCCGGCAAATGGAAGAATACAGCGTCATATAAAGCTCCGTTAACAAGCAACTGATCAGACTTTGATTCTGTCCCACTCAGCTTCTGCAATATCTGTTCTCCCATCATCTGCATGCGATCATCGATCACAGCGAAGATAATATCTATCTGACGCTCCGGATGCGCAGTAATAAAATCCTGGCAAGCCTGGATAGCCTTCCTCCATGCTTTGTCTGCAGGATAGCCGAAGATCCCTGCAGAAAGCAATGGGAAGGCAATGGAAGCACAATTGTTCTCCAATGCAAGCTCCAAGGATTTTTTATAGGCTCCGTATAACAGCTGAGGCTCATGATTCATGCCGCCTGACCAGCGCGGCCCTACAGCATGAATGATGTACTTGGCATTCAGATTAAAGGCTGGAGTAATGACAGCAGAACCTGTATCACAATGGCCTATAGCATTACATGCTGACTGAAGCTCATCATGTCCCGCTGCGGAAAAGATTGCTCCACAGACACCGCCACCAGCCCACAGGCCTTCATTTGCTGCGTTTACAATCGCATCAACAGCAAGGTTCGTGATACCGGTCTTCCTGATTTCTATTGTGCTCATGACTGCCTCCTATAACAACTTCGCAATCAGCCCTAAAAGCTGCCCGGTCAGCCGGTTTAGATCGTTGCAGGCGATCAGGTTAGGGTAGATTTCTTTCAACTGGTCATAGCATTCATAGGAACCGTTGTCGTCCAAAGAAATAGCGATGATATCGGTTCCGCGTTTCATGATCTTTCTCACAGCGTTCGCTGTATCTTTTGTGGAGACGGGCGGATAATAGTCATCATAGTCATGCGCCGGTACGCCATCAGAAATGACAATAATGAGTCGCGAATCCGCATGACTTTGCCTGTGAATATAGCGCTCTGCCCAATACAGAGCCAGGGCGTCCCGGTTGTCGCCTCCAGCACTGGATTGCATCAGGTTATACTTTTCTTCCTCTCGGGCATTGAAATTGACCAGAATATTTACATCTATTTCCGGTTCTGTGAAGCCTGCCCGGTGCTCAACGATTGCATGAAGGATACCTTGCTGTTTGAGTACTTCGTGCAGGATGACAGCAGAGGTCATAGCGCTCTTCTGGCGCATGCCATGCATGGAGCCGGAGCCATCGATCAGAAGCAGTATCGCCATTTCGGGAACATCGATTCCATTCACGTTTCGATACCAGTAACGCTTCTGTGGATCGCCCAGTCTTGTGGAAAGAATACCGGAACCGAATTTATATTTATCCTCCCGATAGGAAACCTGAGCCTTCAGGATCTGTGCAAACCGTCCATTGTAGGAGTTGATGTTCAGACGATATTTATTGTAGATGTTCATGTAGGCCTTGCGCAGCTGCAGATTTACTTTGGGATGGAGCTCATTGATCTTGATCCCCTTGTGCATGACAGAGCAGTCATAATCAGAGCCATGAGTAATAATAGTCTGCCCTTCTACCATCAGAATACTGAGGGCGATTTGTTTATCCTTCGCGTACTGGGCAAGTGTCGCCATAACCTGATCCAACGATGGCAGATCGTCACGCATGTTGCCCTCGGCGTCTGTAAACAGACGTATCGTAACTTGCTGTGCTCGTCCCTTGTGAGGCTCCATCTTTTCCATTCGTTCGCCATACTCAGTAAAAGCGTCAACAATGGTTTCATCATCTTCAAAACGAGGGCGTGATGGATATTTCTTGCTGAGAATGAAGGTCTTTTTCAACTCGGGAAATTGAACATCAATTTTGTTAACATCTTGGGCGACGACTGTACCGATTCCATATTGGGCTGATGTAACCTGAACACCAATCAGCGAAATATCTTCACACCCATCCGAAAAGCTTTCAAGTTCATCCAGCTCCTGTTCAAGAGCTGCTACTTTCGCTTGACGTTCTTCTTCCTTCTGCGCGTTTATAATCGCGGTTTTCTCGGCGGCGGATACTTTCTTTGTTGATCTTTGACGTGCAGGTACAGGCAAGTCACGGTAGAAACTGTAGGTACGGCTGCAATACATCAGATCAAAGGCAAGCAAATGTAAGCTCTGATCCTGATAACAACGATCATCCAGCTTACTGAAATGCTTTTCCAGTAGCGTTTCATGCTCCTTCAAGGCGGCGATGATGACCTCGCAAAGCTGATAATAGTTTGGGAGCTTGAAGTATGATCCTGCGCCGATATCGGGACCAAAGTCAATATATTTGGCCATGGTGGTCGCTTCACTGCTCTTAAACACAAAGTTGAGTTCAGGATCATGCATGGCGAGGAATACCGAAGCGGAATGGCGATCCTGCTTATATGACCAGTTTCCCGGGAAATATTTCTGTCTCAGTCCTTCATAATCATCAAGGAACGTGTCCATGTGATCCTGAACAATCGCAATATCACCATTGGTTTCCGCAAAGAGAACATCCGAAAACAGTCGTTCTATCGTGGCAGGCTCCTTCTCCCACAGTTTTAACACGCCAGAAGAAGGATGCATCCTGCTGTTATCCATGAACAAAGAAAAATCCTTTTTCGCTGCTGCAAAACGTTCTCCAAAGGAAGCAAAGGATCCTTCAGGCTTCAGCCACTCTTTGCGCCATGTAGCCATTGCCCGCCATTTAAAAAGCTCATCATGTTTTGTGCCATAAATCCATTCAATGCCATCTTCATAGCGCTGTATCAGTTCATGCAGATTCTCGGTATTCATGCATGTGTTCTTCAAAAAGTCCTCGCGGTTTACACGTACAAGCGGCAACTGAGACAGGGTTGTAATCAGGTTCATGGTTGTGTTGTAACCCTTATTTGCCTGCTCACTCATCATAGCCACCACCTTTATCGTTATTACTTCACGTCTACAATATCCACACCGTTCAGCGCATTCTTCAGCTTGGCACGGATCGCTTCGACATATGCATCGATATCCGCTTCACTCTGCAGGCGCTGTGCCGGGAAAGTGTAATTGCGATAGACCTGCTTGATGCGTTTCGTGGGCTGCGGCGGGTCTTTTCGATCGACAGGAGGCTTCGGAGGCTTAATCGCCGGATGCAGATAGGAGTTGATCTTTCCAACAATGTCATCAGTGTAATCCTGCATCGGCTGCACCATACCATCCAGCAGGGCCAGGCTCGTCAGTTCCTTGACCTTTTCGCGCCGTCCAACATAATAGGCATCCGCTTTGGTCAGGTAGCTCTTCAACTGATCGTCCGTGGGATTGATGCCGATCAGTTCATGCACAGCAGCCATACCAGCGGTAATCCGTGCCTGCAGGTCGTCACGCTTCGCGGCCAGCAGCTGATCATGCACAGCGGTCACAGTGGCCATATGGGTATTGAGCTCTGGAATGCGGTTGTAACGATACGGCCCCTGCTGCGGGATCATCAGGATCAGGCGGATCTCGCACAGCGCCTTGTGTGCATTCTCATCCACGTCCACATACTCCAGGTCATTCTTGATGTCCACCAGGAAGCGGGTGGCTTTGTCAAATGTATCGACCTGCGTAGCAAAGAAAGCCTCAACACGGCCCATATCGTCCTTGCTGTCGTCCAGATCATCCTGCCGTTCTAAAATGCGGCTGATCAGAGCAGAGTTGTCCTTCTGCTGAGAAAGGATATCTGCATTCAGTGTTATAGCTTTGGAGAGCGTGAGATGATCCGGATACTTCTGCCCGAGATAGCGAGCATCGAGCTCGTCGTAATGCTTCTTCTGCTCACCAAACTTCTCGATGATGAAATGCACAAGACCGTCCTCATCTTCCGGGACACTCAGAATATCAAAGTAGTCCTGCAGGAAGCTGCGGACAGCAGTTAGCTGTTCCTTGGCAATAATGCGGCGCATGCTGATGGAGGTCTTGCCGGTTTCCGTCTTTTTACGCAGCAGATCCGGAAGTTTGGGATTGTCCGGCTGTATGGTGGAACCGGCGTACTTGATCGTGACCCGCTGGTCAAAGATCAGTTTAGCAACGACGGCGGCGATATCGATTTCACGCCAGCCATACGGAATATCACTGAACCATTTCTGAATATCCGCCATGGAGGTGGGCATCTTTTTCTTGTCCTGAATAACCAGACGCTCGTAAATGGCATCGGCAGCTTCCTGGTTGTGCTGCATGCCATAGGCAAGGCCATCGTTGGCGGTGCCGTTCAGCACAGCAATCACGTCTGCATCTGAATCGGCGAAGCGGGTGATCTTGTCCAACTGGCTGTATACATGTGTGACCAGATATTCCAGCGCCTTATCTATCCTGGCTCTTGCCTCACCGCCGTGCAGATCCAGCTTTTCACCATCCGCATAGAAGGTGCCTTCCTCGATGGACTGCCGAATCTGCTGCTCAGCCCGTTCCTCCAACCGGGTCGCTTCTTCCTGCTGATCCCGGATGATATCCTGTACGGACTTGGGCTTCTGGGTGAGGTTCTGGCCCTTCACATACTGACGAATCTTCATGGCGCTTTCCAAGGCCTTGAAGTAATCCGTCTCCGCCAGCACAACAACGACTTCTTTGCTCTTGCTCTCGGTCATGAGCCGGAAGTCACCCTTCATCTCATCGGGAGTGGCATCGGTCAGTACACGCAGACGCATGCCGCCAGTAAGCACACCAATGGCATGACCATCCACCAACTGATCAAAGGGGAAATCAGACTTTCCGAAATGGAACTTCTTATTGGTGTAGATGCCGCCATAGATGATGCCACCGATACGCTCAGAGATTTTTGCGGTGTCCACAGGCGTATTGGTGATCTCGCGCTGAATGTCCTGCTCCTCATCGGTCAGGAAATTGTACTGATCGGCATGACGAGCGATGTAGTTCTGGCTCATCAGGCGATCCAGGCTGGCCTGAATCTCAGCCTTTCGGGCAAGCTTATCCATGCGGATATCGTCTGCCATCAGAATGGTCAGGTTATCCAGTGTAGCAGGCATGTATTCCTGAATGTAACGCAGCAGATACAGAAGCTTTAGAACGTTCACATCGTCCTTCTGGATGCCGAAGCCTTGCTCCGCATCCCGGATGGCTTTTTCGATCACGTTCCGGATCGCCGGATCAAGGGAACGGTGTACAGTATCATAGAAACGATGGAATGGCACTATCGTATATTCATCCCTGTCGAGGATGCTTCCAGCGGCATCCTGCGCAGAAACCATGGTGATCGCTTCCTGGAATCCTGCCAGCATGGGACGAGCACTGTCGGAGGAGTTCTTACCTGAATTACCATGCCTGCGGATCTCGGTGAAGACACGCTGCAACAGAATAAACTGATACGGAATAAATGGATAGTTCGCCGCGAACTCATGTCCACCAAGGTAATCGCGTTTGATGGCGACGATGTTGGTAGTAAATGCGAACAGATTGCGCAGCACAGCGGCATTCTGATCGTATTCTTTTTCCAGGAGTGCTTCCGCTTCAGGAGTCTTCTTCAGAAGACGGCGCTGAATAACTTCATCCACAGAAGACGATGACAGACTGAGCCGGGTTTTAAATCGATCCTGAATACGTGAGAATTCATCGGAGCGTACCTTGATGATTTCGTCCAGCGCAGACTGGCCGGTGCAGACCACCCAGACCTTGCCTTTGCACTCACTCCCCAACTTTTCAATAACGCCCTGTAGATCCAGAAGCAGGCTCACATTGGTACCAACATACTGTCCGACTTCGTCTGCCATAAACAGCAGATGGAAATCCTTTGATTTGCTTTCTACGTACTCCTTGATCTGGGAAACGAGCAGTTCAATAGAAAACTCAACCGGAGCTTTATCTTTGAACCATGCGTTGGCATGTTCTTCGCTCATGTCCAGGACTTCCATCAAGGTAGGAACGATAAACTTGCCCTTGAAGGCGAAGCCCTGACGATCGTCTTCCCAGGTTTTCCCGCTACGCCGCAGATAGGCTGCTTTGAATTCGTCGTACTTGCCCTGCCGGAGGATATAATATTCCAGCTGCGCGACCTTCAGGTTCCGGCCATACAATCCCAGATGCTCATAGAACACCTTGGCAAAAACGCGCTGCACAGCAGTATCGTCTTTGTTGATAGAGCTCTGAATGCCAATATTGAACAGGATCGTTTCTGTATTCGGCTGAGTCGCCTGATCGATCAACATGAAGGTGGCTGGATCATCAGCGAATTTCTCACGAAACCGTTCTACAGTCCGAACACCATTGATCTCTTTATTTTCCATGATGTAGGACAGCATCTTCAGGAAATGAGATTTACCACTCCCAAAGAAGCCGGAAATCCATACACCAATATCTGCGGTCGGAACGTTCAGTGCATCCGCATAGAAACTGAAGAAAGTGATGAAGTGCTTTTTCAGTTCGTTGGTGATGACATATTCGCCAACTTCCTGTTCGATGACCTTCTCAACTTCCTCGTCAACCTTAATGACGCCGTTGATAGGACGATCGATCTGCTTTTCAAACATATTCCGAATGATCATCGTGGCTTCCTCCTTAAACAATACTGAATGCACGATAGTAGTCATTGGGCGGCAGTTTGCCGAAGAGCCTCACATGATGGCCATCATAGTCACCCGGATAAAGGACAACGATCGGTATGCCAGTGAAATGTGGCTGGAGTGCTTCCAGCAAGGCGTGAATCCGCATGAACGGAAACACTTCGCCAACGCCTGTCAGCAGTACGACATCTCCCTGCGCATGATCCGGATAATCGATTTTATCGACAAACTCTGAGTCGCCGATAGCCTCATGAATCTGTTGCAACAGATACGCGCTGCCATCCTCCGCTTCCATATCCGGTATGGCATCCAGAATGCCAATATCATCGCAGATCTCCAGAAACAACTGGTACAAATCTCGATGGATGATACGACACGGCAGTGATGTGTCGGAAAGGATCTGCTCGGTAAAATGGCGTACCGCCATTTCATCCTTTGGATCATAAGGGAAAATGCGAATGTTGACTTCGTTGCTCAGGCCTTTGCCAGACAGAAAGTCACTGTCCGCCAGCAATTCTCTAACATGGTCGAGGCGCTCTTCGATCGTTTGCATGTTCATCACCTCACGAGAAGCAGTTGAACGCAGGAAGCATGTAAGCATCATTGCCTGCGCGGAGAGCATTTTCCAGTGTGGAGGATATCAATACCGGATTCAGATGGTCAGCTTTTGTGCTGTCCAGATACTCATTGTCCACCAGAATGCGGACTATAACCTGGCCCAATTTCTGAATCGTTTGTTCACTCCAGGTGGCCACCGCGTCGTCCTGTTCCTGCAGACGTAGGAAGAATGTGTTCACATCGATTCTCCCAAAGGACATATCCTGTGTCCTATACTTTTCTCCAACGACTGTCAGCATAAAATCACTGATCAGCCGGTGTTCCTTCATCATGGCATAAAGGCATATTTGCCGGGACACACCCTGCGGCTTGGTAGCAACAGCGGCTACCAGCTCCATATCGTTCATACCTGTCAATCGCCTGAGACAGGCTTTGGCCATGCGCTTGATAGAACGCTCTGTCGGATACTGGAACAGGTTTTCTGTAACAATACGTGATATCGCTTCTTCTTCGGAGCACCCTTCGTTTAGAAGCCGGGCAGCAGTCCGCATCTCATAATACAGGAAGGGTTCACGGGTGATGGAAGCGTTATATGTTTTATTGATCGCTCCGCCCATGATTGTCATTTGCCAACTTCACCTGCTTCCGGCGTTTTTTCCTCATCCGGCACTAGCTCGACAATGTCACTAAGCTCACAATGAAGAAAAGCACAGATTTTGCTCAACACTTCCGTGCTGACATCCTCATCTTTTCCCATACGGGCTAAAGCGCGGGTACTGATACCCGCCCCAACTCGGAGCTGGCTCCTGTTCATTTTCCGATCAATGAGCATTTTCCATAAAGGATTGTATCTTACAGACATAAGCATGCTCCTTTCGCACTTCAGAACGCATCAATTTAGTATATCATGCATTATGCATATACGCAATCGAATATTCCGCATCGAAATCAGAATTTTCTAAATGTCATCTTTTTGTAACATTTGAAATAAGAAAAGCACAGCTGACGGAATTATCTGCTGTGCTTTAGTCAGTTTAACCGGGAATCATACCACAACTTGTTTCTGTACTGGATACGCTATCCCAGCACGTAAGGCAAAGAGCCACATTTCACGGACTTCAACACGGGTCAGGCGCTCCAACGCTTCCCGATACCAGTTCATCTGCTGCTCGTGGCGCGGCACAAAGGTTGCTTCTTCAGTATCCTTGTCCGTCTTATAGTCAATCAGTATCCATGTACCGTCTTCCTTGAAGGCACAGTCCACAATTCCCTGTACCATCGTAGGCTGGTCAGGATCAATCCGCATGGTAAAGGTTGCTTCACGCCGTATTTCTTTGCTCCGCAGCATACGCTGTCCAAGCTTGCTTTTCAGGAAGGATGCTACGCCATGCAGCCGGATCAGCCGGGCCTCATCCTCAGTCAGGATTTCTTCCGCCTTCATCCGTTCCAGCTCGGAGCGTACTGCCTGCTCCATATTGACGTTCTCCTGCCGGAAGACATCCAGGTCGATCAGACGCAGGAAGCGGTGTGTGGCGGTACCAATATTGACGGCTTCTGCCTCCTCTTCCTCAAGGAACGCGGGACGGGACGCGACAGAACTCAGACGGAAGGTGCGAACGGCCTCTTCTGTCTTCCGCTTGTCTTCGACAGTTTCTTCACTGTCCTCATCGGAAATCACAGGTGCCTGCCTGGTCAGTGTGGAAACGCTGGTCTTCAGCGGCGTCTGCTCAATGGCTTCCGGAGTGTACATCAGCATCGGCTCGTCGCTGTTGAGGATGCGGTTCATGTCTTCGTCTACCGTGTCCGCCATGTCGTTTGATTCTTCAATGGCCTTTCCGGAGACACAGGTAAGCCGCCAGAGCGCATCCTCATTTGTAGCGCCGGTTTCTGGCAGCGACAGATGCTTCAGCACGGTGGGCATGATCATATCCAGCATGTTTCTGGTTTTCCAGATGCGGGCAGCGCGTGTTTCGTTTGCCCAGAGCTCTTCTTCGCCATCCTTTACAGAGCCGACCAGGCAGAGCCTCTGCTGAGCGCGCGTCATGGCAACATACAGAAGTCTGGTGGTTTCAGAAATGTTCTTTCGGAGTGCCTGCATATCAAAGGCGTCCTTGCCCTGCGAATCCATGGAGCTGTTGCGGTTCCTTCGTATCGCGGGAAGGTAAAGACCCAGTGCGCCGCCTGAGCTGCTGACATTCATGCGCAGCTTTTCATCATTCCGCTTCCGGCGAAGATTCTTCTGGAGATCCATCAGAATCACCACAGGAAATTCCAGGCCTTTACTCTTGTGCATGGTCATGACACGAACAAAGTTGTCGCCCGCTCCCATTGCGGGATGATCGTCGCTGTCACTCTGTCTGGTTTCCCGTGCTTCACGAAGGTCGTTGACGAAGTCTGAAAGCCGCATGTTACCGGCCTTCTGTCCGTCCAGCGCATGCTGGTACAGCGCGTCCAGGTTTGCCTGCCGGGCTTTCCCATCCGGGTATGCGCCACGGGCGGCATAGGTTCCGGTCTCACGCATCAGCCACCAGATGAAGTCAGGAACAGGCATACCCTCACTTACCTTACGCCACGCTGCCAACTGATCAGCAACGCGCCTGCATTTCTGATCTATTCCCTTTTCGTTCCGCTCTGCGCACAGCTCAAAGGCTTCGTAGAAGGGCACATGCTCATACTTCTCCAGGCGAATGTCTGCCAGCTCCTGATCCGTAAAATGGAACGGCGTGTTGAGCAGGGTACCGACCAATGCATCATCATTATGCAGGTTATCGATCACGGTCAGCAGACTCAGGAATGACTTTACCTCAGCAAGCCCAAAGAAGTCCGGAACACCCTCGTACATTGCGGGGATGTGCATCTTTTTCAGATGATCGACAATGGTTGACGCGGTGCCCTTTGCAGTGCGCACCAGAATGACAATATCCTTGTACTGATAATTCTGCTTGGAGCTGGTATCTGCTGTGGGTGTCAGAACGGACTGAATATATCTGCCGACTGCCTCGCACTGCGCTTCCAGCTTATCTGCCTCCTCATCGCCCTTCTCGACGAGGATCACGTCAACAGGCCCGAATCCTCCCGGTAGATTGCAGCGCAGATTGTCCTCAGGGATATAATCCATATCTGTGATTCGCCGGTCCATGGCCTCCGTAAAAACCTCGTTGACCGCGTCAACTACGCTCTTGCAGGAGCGGTAGTTATCCATGAAGAAGATCCGGCGCTCAGTCGCGGTCTCGTCATCCGAATAGGTACGGCGCTCATGCTCAAACAGATCAGGCTCCGCGTGACGGAAGCCGTAGATCGACTGCTTGATATCGCCGACCATGAAGAACTGATGTCCTGGGCCCGTCAGAGACTTGATAATAGCATCCTGAATGCCAGAGACATCCTGGCATTCGTCCACATAGATGTATTTGTACTTGGCCAGCAGCTCATTGCGCTTATCTGGATCAGACATGATTCGGTATGCGATCTGCTCCATGTCCGCGTAGTCAATCGCTCCGGCTTCCAGTTTCTGCTGTTCGTACTGCTTTGCCGTTTCCGTGACAATCAGCTCAAGACCCCGAAGCTCCCGCTGAATCACAGCGTTGGTCTGATCGTTCTTCTCATCCAACATGGATTGCAGTCGCTTGGCGGCAGTAACAAGAATACCCTTGGAGCCTTTCATTTCGTTCCGGACATCGTTGAAGGCATCCTTCCAGGCTTTCGTATCATCGTCCAGCCCGCGCGGAGCCGGTGTCTTGTCAAAGCTCTTGACGGCAGACTCCATCAGAGCGAGCTTGTCAGCGCCGGTCTGCGCCTGCTCATAGGCTGACAGAAACGCGGCGACCTTTTCCTGATCGCTTTCAGCGACCGCCTCAAAGGCAGGGAGCGCGAGCGGAGAAAGCATCAGCGTTTCTTCTTTGTGGAGGCATTCCTCCAACCCCAGCACATCCAGCTCTACTGCAGTCAGGATTTCCTGATTCCACAATTCATAGGGTGGCGTCTGAACGATCTGCCGCAGAAACTCAAAGGGATCAGGAATCCCCATCAGAACGTTGTAAAGATCCTGCACCATTTTCATCAGCTCGTCAATGCTGAAGGCGATCAGCAGGTCGCTGACAGCCTTTTTGTCTGCGGGGTCTATCGTGCTGCCTTTTCCGAGAAGCACTTCCACGGCATCCGTAAAGCACTCGTCCAGCATCCGCTTTTTCTCCGCGTCCTTCAGAACACGGGGATTCATAGCCGCGCCGGCATTATCGTTATACTCCTTCAGCAGCTGGGTACAGAAAGAATGGATGGTGCTGATGCTGGCGGTTTCGATTTCGCCCAGAGCCTTAGCCGCCTCCTCCATACCCTCCTGTGAAGCGTCTTCCAGAAGTGTGCGCAGCTTATCCTTCATGTTCTGGGCAGCATCCTTGGTGAAGGTGATCACCAGGAACTGCGAAATGGACGCCTCCGGATGACTGATCAGCGTCTGCTTGATTTTTTCCACCATGACGGTCGTTTTACCTGAACCAGCAGCCGCTGAAATCAGGATATTCTGATTCTGCGCATCAATGGCCGCCTGTTGTGAAGCATTAAAACGTGGCATGTCATTTCTCCCTTTATGGCATCGTATAAAGAGTCATCCTTACGACTTCCGTTCCGGCATTTCCATGCGGTGCTTATGATCCAGCTCCCGGATTTTGCAGCCCGGCAGAGTGCTGTCATACAGGCACGCGTCCGCGTGATCGCACCAACTGCACGGCGACTGGAGACCGTCCTGCAGGGGTAGCGGTGCGGTTTCACCGCTGCGGATTCTGTTCACGCGTCCGGTGACGACATCCTGAGCGCAGTCCAGCACAGACTCCAATTCTTCTGGGGTCACAGCGGAGATCGTATCATTGGTATCCGATTTCCGTGCGATCTTCACCGGCTTCATAGCATCCTGAATACCCTTGTCGTCAAGAATAATACCGGAGGTCTGCAGATCCTTGTCGATCTGCGCGATGATCTTGCCGGCGTCATCACCATCCACAAGGACATCCTTGATGGGCTGGTACAGGCCGCCCGCGGCCTGGTACCCGGCAAGTCCATTCTGTGCCGCCCGGATATAGAGCGGCAGCTGAAGCTGAAGGCCCGCGACAATGGAATTCTGCTTCACGTCACGGGAGGACATTTTGTTGTCCACGATCATGAAATAGGTCCTGCCGTCGGGTAGCTCCAGCCTGTCAATCCGGTCGATTCTTCCGGAGAAGGCGATCACAGCGCCGTCCGCGGTTTTAATGGAAATCGGCGGCAGGTTGATGGGCGACCTGGTATCCGGCATACCGAACGGCACCTCTGCTGCCATCGGCAGGAAGTGCGGCTTCTGCTGGAAGGAACGCATCAGGCTGGCAATGGACGTCCTGACACCGTGAATAATGCTGACACCCTGATAGCGGTGAACAATATCTGACCGCAGGATGCCACCTTCCCATTGCCTGACCCGCTCTCGCAGGATGCGGTTAAGTAGCACATTCTGCTGATGCTCTGAAATATCAGGCCATTCGGGCAACTTCATCGCCTCGTCCAGAAACATCTTGATCACATCATGGTTGAAGGTGCCCTGCTCGTTGCGTTCAAAAACATAGGTGGCAGTTGGAAACAGATCAAGACCGTATTGCAGGAGATGCCGCCACGGGCAGGATCCGAAGGTTTCCACGCGGGAAATCGTCATGCCCCGCGACTGATACAGCCTGCTGGCCTGGTCGGGCGTAATACCGGTGGTGGTAACGGCTACATGAAGACCGTTCAGAACGCCAGCGGTCTTTTCATGCCATGTATCGGAACGATACAGAGAACCCAGGGCGTTCTGCCAAAGGATGTCCTCTGTTCCAGTGCCGTGAAGGAAGCCATCCTTGCTGTCCTTTGTATCGCGCAGCTTTACCGCCAGCGCCTCCAGGGCAAACGCCGGAGCGAAGGGACGGATATCCGTATTCATCAGGCCGCCGGAAACATTCGACGGATTCATGTCAGAAACGACCTTTGACAGCCGTTTGAAGGCTGTGGCTGGCGTCAGAACGCCGCCGCTGGGCTTTGCGCTTGAGCAGGAGATCATCAGCTGCTCACGCGCCAGAGAAACTGCCTGATAGACATCCTGCTTCTGACGGGCCGCCAGATCAAGGAGCGACTGCCCAATCTTGCTGAAGGGACGCACCTCGCTGCTTTCCGATTCAGAAAGCTCTTCGGATGCATCCATCCCATCCATGTGGCCCGTGTTTTGCTGTTTATAGTATTCTCTGTTGGCATCCTCTATAAACTGTTCCAGCTGGCTGCGCTCCTGCTCAGACAGGATTCCGCCGCCCGTGGAAAGCTCGCTTTCCTGAAGTCCCATGACGATCATGCAGCGCACACCAGAAGAGAAAAACATCTGAGGCGGCGCGACCATGACAGCCCGGGAAAGCTGAGGAAGGGACTTGATCATCCTGGAAGCCATGGATGCCTCCAGCATAGTGCAGAGGTCGTGAAGCGGCAGCGGCTCGTCCGCGATAAAGACGGCCAGCGAATCCAGAAGCTCATTGATCGCTGTCCACACCTGACGGTTACGGTCAATACCCAGATCGTCGCCCTGCTCAGCGAGTACATCCTCCTGCGCGAGGAGCCGATCATAAATGCCGGCATTGGTAATGAACTCAAAGAGCAGCGTGGCAGCCTGTTTTCCCGTGCAGCCCTTCTGTGAAAGCCTAGCCTTGAGCTCGACAATGGGCTCTATCAACTGCTGGCGGAGTGCTTCCATGTGCTCCGCTTTTTCTTTTTCCGCTGCCTTTTCCGGCATATAGAAGGGCTTCAGCCACCGCCCGCGGTGAATGCCGTTTTTACGGGCATAGTTTTCCATATCCATGATGTCCGTCGAAGAGAGCGCTGTAAAGCCGGTTTTGATCATTCTCAGGATATCATTTTGGCAGAAATTCAGGCGCAGAATCCGAAGAATCGACAGGAAATACTGCGCGTACCCGCTCATCAGAATCGGCTGATCCTGCTTTGCGTTAAAGGGAATACCAGAGGCGGAAAGCGTGAGCGGAAGAAGCGATGGCAGCGTATTCTGTTCGCAGACGGCAATCGCCATATCCTCCCACGGGATGCCGTCACGGTGCCAGTCGATCAGCGTCTGGCAGGCATGCTGGCATTCCAGATAGGAATTCTTTGCGTAATAAACCCGCACATGGGACATGTCAGGTATCTCGGTGCGGTTCAGGTCCGTCATTGCCTGCTTCTTTGCCGCAGCGGGCGCGGGACGGATCACGATTTCTTCATCCTTGCGCTGATAGATCTTTTCACTTGCGAATGCGCCGTTCGCGTAAATGCTCTTCTCCACGTAGGCAATGCCTGGATCAATGGGAGGAAGTATGGTTTCCCTTTGCAGCGTGAAGGCATAATTATTGTGATTGAGGTAGTCTGCAAGAGCCAGAACTGAGTCATTCGCGGCGCGGAAAATCTCCCGGTCCGGGCCGACATCATCGCTGATCAGACCAATCACAACCTCGGCTGCTCCGCCTTCGGATGCAGCGGCCTGAACAAGGTTCAGAATATCATGTGTAATATAGTCAAAGCCATATATTAGGAGCTGGGCGTTCCGGATCAGCCCGCTCCCGCGGATATGGTCAATGGCTGACAGCCACTGCCCGACATTGTCCTCGTATTTCTCGCCAAGAACCTGATTATAGCCATCCCATACCAGAGCCATATCCTCCATCTTGGCCTTGGTGCGCCGGCTTGATGGATCAAAGTCTCGGAGAAAGCCAGGCGTCAGGCGAGCACGATGAAAATCATTGATCTGCCCCGCGATCTTCTGCGCCAGTGTTGGCTGGGCAACGGAATCGCGGTAGTATTTGAGTTCTTCCTGATGGTGATGGAGCACTTGGGATACGATCATATTCTGGCCGTCTGCCGAAACCGGCTTTTTGCTGCCGTGACCTGTCAGCTCCCGAACCTCTCTGACCAGCGAAGACGGGGAAAAGATCTTCAGATCAAAGAAGCCCTTATCCCGGCTCCTGTTTACGATTTCCGTTTCGCAGGCCAGCGTAAAGGATTCAGGAATAAGAACAACGGGATTAGCCGCGTGATCAATTTCCTTAACAAGGCTGGGAATCAGCCCTGGCGCTCTTGTGGTGACGATTCGGATGCTTGCCATTCATTGGCCTCCTGCTTCAAAAGCTGCGTTGTGCCGTCCGGCATGATCAGGATCTGAACTGTGCTCCGCGTATAGTCTCCCGCTTCTGCGTCGCGCAGCATTCTGTAGGTTTCTGTGCTTGTGTAATCAGGAAGAAATCCAGCTTTCTGGAATAAGGTGGGCTGCCCGCAGACCGTACAATACCGGTCGTTGGGATCACACGCATGTTGGCTTCCGGAGCCTCCTGTACAGCTATTTTCCATGGGCTGCATGCACTCAGCGCAGTATCGTCCATCCCGGATGGTACGGGTGCCACCACAGGAAGGACAGGCCAGCAATCTGCCGTTTTTTGTCTCAATGCTCTGAGGATACAGCGTTCCCTTTGTGCGGCAGCGTTCCTGGCTTTGAGGAAGCCAAAGATTCTTTCGGGGACCGTGCTGGGCTCCGAAGGCTGTCAGTACCCCACATTTTCCGCAGTAAATATCAGTCGGTCTGCATCGGTGCGTGCCTCTTACTACATACATTCCGCTTCGGATAAAGTCGCCGTCTGTATAGTGTGCATTTTCGCATTCATTGATGACCAGACTGCCGCATACTGGGCAGTAAGCAGCATCCTCAGTATAGCTGGAGTTGCCACATACAGAGCAGAACTCAAACTGGCCATTTTTGCGCAGGCCCATGACCGGCCGGGATGGCCGTCCAAAGTCCTTGTATTCATACGACCAGCCCTTCCCACATCCGGGACAGTAGGCAGAGGCCGTCCTGCGTCGGGTGCTGCAAACCCAGCAGTACCAGCCTGAACGATGGCCAATGCCTTCAATACAGGCGTACAGCTCCGGATCAAGCTGCTGCCAGATCTGCAACTCACTGTTCAGCTCGCGCAGTCTTGCGGCCGCGGCAGCCCTTGATATCTGGAAGGCTGTCATGATGAGCTGAACGGGATCAGGATCCAGTCCAAGATTCTGCAGAAAAGGGGCATTTCGATTCGTGATACGCCATTCCAGGCCGTTCTTCATACAGGTAAAGCCGTGCTCCCGAAGAAGTCTTGCCACCGCCGGCGCTGGCGCCAGGGCGTTGATGCTGAACTGATCGGCCTGGTTGTCCGCTTCCCGATACTCCGGCATGCTTTCCATTCCGGCTGTGGAGTCCATGCCCAACAGTTGATGGTGGCCGAGAAAAACATGTCCCAGCTCATGCAGGAGCGTAAAACGAATACGCTCCTGAAGGCTGGACTCATTATAGTAAATATTCCATATGTTGCTGGTGACGGGGCCGCTTCCCAGATCAATCAGCACATCCCGGACGCGCATACAAAAGCCGTCCTTGCTCAACGTTCGGGGATCTGTGATTCCATCCGCGCTTTCCTTAAGGGAAATTTCGCCAAGCTCCTTATAGGGAATCAGCTTGATCTGGTGACTGAAGGAGTTCTTCAGCAATCGTCGGATATCCAATGGAAAAAAGGCAATCCCTGAATCCCGCAGTAGCTCTGCCGATGTCCGGACTGCCTTTTCTCTATGAAAGTCTGCTTTATACGCGCTCATCAAGATAACCGTCTCCATTATCGTCCAGATCGTCGCTCTCGGTGTTCTTAAAAGCCTCAGAGAAAGAATCCCGGAGAATGGCCATCATCTGCTGGCGCTGCTCAACACTCATTTTGTTGGCTGCGCGGGCGATGATGCGGATGTCCTCGTCCTTTACACCAGCGCCGTTGAGCGAGAGGAGGTACAGCTGATCCAGATGAAGTGCTTCCGCGATCTTGACCAGTGTGCTGGGATCGACAACCTTGAACTGATCTGTCTCGATCCGGTCGATTGTCGCGTGGTGGACGCCTGCCTTCGCGGCAAGGTCACGGAGGGTCATGCCAAGCTGGAGACGCTTCTTTTTGATGACATGGCCCAGCGTATCGTTATGATCTACAGCCATCTGACACTACCCCTTTCTAGTAATCCGTAGGGATTATAGCATACTTGTCGCTTTTTTGCAACAGATTCTTCTGAAATTTTTCAATTGACAGAGACAGCCTGATATGCTATCATTGTCGCGTAAACGAGACAAGCGTAAGCTTGCGGGAAGGAGCTGAGGCCGGGATGCTGTTTGCTATTTTTTTTGACCCTGCTTGTCGCTTAAAAGCGACCGGAAGCAGTCCTTAAGATATTCTCGCTCAGGATGGGAGACTGCGCCAGACGTTGATTGTTTTGTAGGAGCCAAGCATCGATGAGGGAGAAAGCAAATGAACAACACCAGCACGACGAGAGTGACTGAGGATAAGCAAATAGTTCCGGTTTCTTCAGCGGACGCTGAGATGATCAAAAAGGTTCACCGGATTCTCGGCACAGGGAAAAATGTGGAGATCAGGCAGGATTCCAACGGAAATCCGAAGGTTTTCAAGGTTTCCCGCGAGATTGAAAAATAAACAGAGTGTGAAACATCCACTCGCCAGGGCCAATTGGGGTACCTGAAGGGCCAATCGGGGTCAGGAACAGCAGACATGGATTTCTGCTGTACCTGGCCCCTTCTTTTTTGCCACAGCACACGATCCCTTGATCGTGTTTGTGAAGCGCTGCTGAGTGATGGTTCCTGATCAGAACCGCTTCCGCACAAAGCAGACGCCAACTGAATACTTGCAGCCAGCATCGGAAGTGTTGCTGCAGCCGAATGGAGAAACTTGTCCATTGGGCTGTTTCGCATTGCGCTGGCAGCCGCACATCAAGCCCCTCCATTCGGCGACGAACCGAAAGGAGGGCTTTCTTGATGGAAAGCAGAGAAGAAAACACATCCTGGTATCTGACAGTTAATGGCAGCCGAGTTGAAGTTACTGAAGAAGTGTATCGCGCATACAGATTCGAGAACAACCGGGTACATAAGCTCGCATGGCATGAGCGTCGTTGCGCTCAACCAAACTTTGCCCATTGCAATGGTGACTGCCTTTCTTGTTCATGGCATACCAGCGGCACATTAAGGAGTATTGATGCCACAGTATCCGACTATCAGGCGGAACTTGCATCTAATGAATGCGTTGAAGATACCGTTTTAAGCGATCTGACTATGAGATGCATCTATGAACAAGCGGCTAGTTTAGTTAGAGATGGTGCTCTGATTTTCCAGATGCACTTTGAAGAAGGAATGTCTATACGTGAAATTGCTAAGCATTTGAGAGTCAGCCATACAGCAATTAACAAACGCATCGGAATCCTGTTGGAATACTTCAAAACTAACTACGAAAAATTTTTTTGAAAACTGGTTTCCATTTTCCTCGATTTTGGACATTGGAGTGTGACGGATCGAAACCGTCAGAAAGAGAGGTAGCTCATGTACATCTTCAACACCTGTCACCCGAAGGCACACCTGGTTCAGGGATACCCGC
>R21__coassemble_1015_pt1 | contig 20438 bp, 17 predicted proteins | sample R21__metabat2_high_PE_034 | metagenome-assembled genome bin R21 | reverse complement strand
GGATTTCTTTTAAGTTTGGATTTTGCAGCAAATCAGGAAGTTGTGATTTTCTGAATCCATTCGGAACAGACAGATCTGCATCTCCTGACCTTCCACGATTCCCGTCCAGTCAACGGACAGGTCTGCCCCGGCAGGCCAGGTTTCAGGAACTGTATACTCCATGGGGATCTCTCCATTCACAGGATACGGTCTCCCCTGCGTCTGCACAGTGACTTCAGCCGGCTCGGAAAAAACGCCGTTGACCTGATAACTGAACGTGAGCTCATACCGCTCCGCATAGTCGCTCTTATAGAGCGTATAGGAAAAACTTCCGTCCGCCTCCGCGCCGAACATGTCTTCAAAGCTATACCATCCTCCGTTGCAGTGTTTGTAACTCACAAACCATTGGGGAGATGCACCGTCGGGAAGGTCAGAACCCGGCTGGAGATGGATGGTCACCTCATTGTCTGTTTCCTGCATGCTGTACGTCGGTGCTGACGGAGAGGAGTCCTGCGTCACATAAGTCCAGAACCGGATACTCCCGGTCGTCAGTGTCCCGTTCTGCCCGGTGATCATCATCCGGTACCAGCCGGCAATCTCAGGTGTCATCTCAAAGGTCCACACACCGTTCGAATCAATCTGGGCAGAACCCGTTCCCCTGCTGTAACCCGGCGACACAGCCAATTGGGCATCCCAGTCGACCCGGATTGAGTCCGCGCTTCCGGCCGTTCCGGTCAGGGTGATCGTTTCCCCTTCGCTGACGCTGAAGGGTCCCTGAGTCACCGCAGGCTTGACTGGCCTCTCTCCGGTGATGGTCACAGGGAATGTCTTGACATCCGATGTCCCGTCATGATACCAGGTCACCGTATACGTATAGGCACCGGCTGTCAGCCCCTGATCAATTATGTATTCGGCCGTCATGTCAAACGTACAGCGACTCATCGTTTCAAGGAGCGAATACCCCCATGAGCAATAGATGTTCCCATCCTGTGCTGTCATTTTCGCTTCCACCTGGCCGCCAAATCCAGGCACGAGGACGGTGACAGTCCAGTCTTCGCCAAGCTGAAAGCTGTCGGGGGTATCATACAATGTGATCTCCGTGGGCAGCACGGTTACATTTTCCGTCAGGACCTGGGACCACACATTGCCCGTCCTGGCCGTGAAAAGAAAGCTGTAGTCTCCTGCTTCATCGATCGTCACTGACACGTCATTCAGCTGGGTCCAGGTATGCTCCTCGCAGAATGTTCCCCCCTGCATGATGACCATATACACTTCATCATATGCCTGGTCAAAGTCGAGAGAGATCGGCTGCCCCACGAGGGCTGTCCCGATGGTCACAGACGGAGCTGCCGGCTGATTCGGGTTTTCAACCACCGTCAGCGTGTAACTCCCGGTTCTCCCCGGTATACTGTCATCCGACATATACGTTCCTGCGCTGCCATGGTAGGTGCCCGGCGCAGCAATCAGATGACCCGGAACAGTGATATCGCATTCACTGCTGAATCCACCAAGGCCGAACTCTTGTTCATAGGACCAGAGATAAACTTCAAGCAGCTGTCCGCTGACCTCCGGCGCCCAGTGAATCGCAGCGTCCAGACCGGCCGGCACAGTCGCCGGAATACCCAGTTCCAGCGGCAGCCTGTCGATTCCCGTCCCGGACGCTGCAGCCGCTGAAACAGCCAAAAGGATAAGACATACAAGAATCCATCCCGATATTTTTTTCATAACAGCCTCCACCGTGGATTGATAGAGACATTTTATCACAATGCGGATGGATTGACCAGTATCCGGGCTTTTCTGCAGGTTCCCTGCAAAAACACTAAAAAATCACGCCCTGAAAAGGGCGTGACGGGCAGGACACAGCATCCAATCTGCCTGCTGTGTCTTGCCATATTCTTTTCGTTCCGCCGTGTGCCGTCACTCGATACACGCAATCTCCGCCCGGCATTCGCCGTACGGACTCTCCGCTTTGATCTGAACAGGCCCATGGACCTCCACGATCGCCAGCGCTTCCCCGTAATAGGTGTCGCACTTCGTATCCAGATAGCTCAGTTCATAATACGGACAGGCCGAGCCCAGTGCGCGGAGGGTTCCGCCGGTGACGGAAACCTGGATGATGCCGCGCTCCGTCGGCTTCACCACGCCCTGGCTGTCCGTATACTGCAGCCGGACAAAGGCCAGATGTCCTTTTCTGACCGTGCGTTCTTCGGGAATCGCCCGCAGCTCGGTTTCACTGCCTGCGGTGGTCAGGCTGTTTCTCCCGATGACCTTTCCCGCCGCATCATAGCTGACCGCTTCGATCGTGCCGTTCTCATAGGGCACATGGAAGGTGAACGCACAGTTTTTCCCCATGGTACGGACGCCCTTCGACTGTCCGTTGACCAGCACTTCCACCTTCGCCGCACGGGCATACACTTCCACATGCGCCTCCCGGCCTTCGCATCCGCGCCAGCTCCAGGACGGCATGGCATTGGTCATTTTCCAGGCCGAGGGCGAATGCTTTCCCGTATGGCACAGCGGACGCACGGCAATCAGGGGACCCTGTTCCAGTTCAAAGGCGACCTTCGTATACAGCGCTTCGCCCAGCGGCTTTCCGGTCAGGTCAATGCGTCCTGCACCGGCTGCGATCCAGCCCAGACCGTTGTCAAAGTGCGGGGCGTAATCGGCATACTCCCAGCTGCCGATGCCGACCTCGCCCAGGTAGTCGATGCCGGACCACACGAAGTCCCCGATGAGCCGCGGCTCCTGTTTGGCCAGCTCCCAGAATTTGTAGGCGTCCGAGCAGAAGGTTTCGCTGCCCAGGATCAGGCGGTCAGGATACTTCTTCAGATCCCTGCGGTACCGCTTTTCGCCATAGTTGTATCCGGCGATATCCATATTGGCAAACGCTTCCCGGGTGTGGACATCGCTGCCGTGGAGCGTTGCGCCGAGCTTCATGAAGTCCGCCCCCATGATGCCGGCCAGGTCGTTGAAGAACTTGCTGCCCGTGGCGCGCTCTTTTGTCTTTTTCCCCTCGGCTTTGGCCTTTTCATTCCGCGCGGCTTCCCTGGCCGCCTTCTCATCGGAATACTGGCCGAACCCGATGGCGTTGAGGAAATTGAAGAAGATGTTGATGCCGCAGGTGACCGGGCGGGTGGAATCCAGCGCGTGCAGGAAGTCCGTCATATCCCGGGTCAGCTGGATGCCGCGCGCCTGCGCCGTTTCCGCGACCTCATTGCCGGTGGAATAGAGGATCACGCAGGGATGGTTGTAGTCCTTGTCCACCAGATCCGTCAGGTCCTGTCTCCACCAGGCATCAAAGTATTCCACATAATCGTGCAGCGTCTTATGGATATACCACTGGTCGATGTATTCGTCCATCACCAGCATGCCCAGACGGTCGCAGATCTCCAGCGCGGTCCTTGAGCAGGGATTGTGCGCAGATCGCAGGGCATTGTAGCCGTTTTCCTTCAGGATGCGGATCCGGCGCTCGAGGGCATCCGGATCGCACGCAGCGCCGAGCAGCCCGTTGTCATGGTGCACACAGGCCCCGCGAAGAATCACGCGCTTTCCGTTGAGAAGAAGGCCGTCCTTTCCCCAGTCAAGGGTCCGAACGCCGAACATTTCCACCGCTTCATCTTCGCCAAACCGCACACGGCAGGCATACAGCTGCGGATGCTCGGGGCTCCACGCCGCGGCTCCGGGAAGCGTCATTGTGAAAGAGCGCTGTGTCCCTGCAGAAGACGCCACCACGCGTTCCCCGTCCAAAACCTCAACGGTCACACTGCCCTCGCCCGCGATCTTCACGGTGATTTCCATCTGCGCCGGGTTCAGGGAAAGCGTCCGGATTTTCACACCATGAGGTTCAATATACTGCGCTTTTGCACTTTCTCCCAGGCGGACCGGACGGTAGATGCCGGCGCCGGAATACCATCTGGAGTTGGGCTGATCCGCATTGCGGGCAATGACTTCCACGGTATTGTCCCCTTCGGTCAGGAAATCATCGCAGTCCACCGTAAAGGTGGTATATCCATACGGGCGGAAAGCCGCCTTTTTTCCATTGAGCCAGACCTCCGCACAGCGGTACACGCCGTCAAACGCGAGCACATGGTGCATGTCCGCCTGCTCCCTTGAGAGCGAAAAGTGCTTTTTGTAGAGGTAATCGTGGCCTTCAAACCAGCCCACGTTCAATCCGCCAAGGGCCTGTGCCGTGCGTTTTTCGCGCAGCATGGCGTCATCCGGGATCCGGACCGGGATGCCGTCTCCTTCATCCTCCAGATGCCTGCACGTCCAGTGTTCGTTGAAATCCATCCACTTCATACGTTCCACTCCCATCGAAAGACCGGGGCCTTTTGCGAAGAAGCCCTGCCTTCTTTTTCGGTTCCCGGTTAAGGATACCACACAATCCGGATCCGATACAGGCCAAACTTTGGAAGCAGCGCTTCTGTCCCGCAGGGATGTTCAGAACTCATTCGGTATGCATAGGAAAAGGACCCGATGCAAAAAGCATCGGGTCCACAGGATTCATTTTTCTTCCGTCTCAGTAGCCCGCCGCGGAATCCGGTTCGGGCGTCGGCGTCAGGAAGATTTCAAAATGCGTGCCGTCATCGTACGGCGTATAATCCCCGTCATCATCGGAACCGTCGCGGACGGTCTCCGTATCGGGCTGGGGCACCGGCGTCACTTCCACGCCGGCATCCTCCTCGCTCTGCAGCGGGAACGTCAGCGTCATGGTCAGCCAGGCGCTGGTATCTCCGAAGCCGCTCAGGAAGCTTCCGCTGTCCCCGTAAGCACTCGGGCTGTAGGCCCAGTAGGTTCTCACCTTTTCGCTTCGGGCCGTGAGGACGTGGTCCTCAAAGGAGGTCGTCGGATTCTTGTTGACCCGGGCGACATAGGCCTTCGGGTCTGCCATATACTGCGAGGCATGCTCTTCATCCCCCGCGGCGACGGCAATGCAGGCGGCGCACAGGGACGCAAAACCGTCCATGGAAGACGAACTGACTTCCATCCATTCCAGTCCCCTGCCCATGTTGACCGTGATCTGCACACTTTCCGGCGTATCTGAATCGCTGACGGCTGTGATCCCGAGGCTGGCCAGGGTGTCATAGCACTCAAACACCGAGTTGATGGGCAGAGCGTGCATCCCTTCAAGCGCCGTATTCACCTTTTCGATATAGGTCTTCAGCGCCGCCTCGTTGGCTGTCAGTTCATTCGGCCAGACCAGCGCCTGTGCCGGAAAACAGACCATGGAAAACAGGAAAAGCAGGCAGATCAGCCCTGTGCTGAACCTTCGCATTTATTTTCCTCCAAGCAGTTTTTCCCGGAGTGCGATATACGCAATGATCATATCCACTGCGCCGTCATACCCGACCTTGCCCGTATCCAGGCACAGGTCATAATTGTTCACATCGCCCCAGGTGGTGGCATAGTAATTGTAGTAGGAAGCGCGTTCCTTGTCGCGGCGCTTCACGATATCCTGGGCACGGGACGGCTCGGCACCGCGCTCAATGGCGCGCTGAATCCTGTGCTCCATATCCGCCTTCAGGAAGACATTGACCACGTTCTTTTCGTCGCGCAGCACATAGTCCGCGCAGCGTCCGACCACCACGCACGGGCCGTTGCCGGCAAGCCTGCGGATGGTATCGAACTGGGCAAGGAAGATCCTGTGGTTGAGCGGCATATCCATATACATGGTGGACGGATTGCCGTGCGTCTGAACGCCGGTCACCAGAGAATAGAGGAAAGAGCGGGTGGGCTTTTCGTCATGGTCTTCAAAAAGTTCCTCACAGATTCCGCTGTCTTTGGAGGCCTCGGAAAGGATTTCCTTGTCGTAATAAGGAATTTCAAGGCGTGAAGCCAGACGGCGACCCACTTCACGTCCGCCGGAACCATACTGTCTTCCGATTGTAATGACCATGTTTGTCTTTGCCATTGCACTTACCTCCCTGATGTGTATTCAGTTCTGTGCCGTTGACTGTATTGTATCAGAAAATCCGAAAGCGGGCAAGTGAAATCAGTGTCTGCGGTTTCTGGGGACCAGAACCAGGAGCGCCAGGGCCAGGATGCACGCGGGCAGAAGGAAAATGATCACCTGGCCGCCCAGCACGCTGCCTGCACGGAGAGAGGGCCGCACGGCCTGTCTGGACATGATGTTCAGGTCCGTCGCCTCCACGCCCGCCAGGTATTCCGTCATGCGCAGAATAAATTCCTGAGCGTCGGTCATGGCATAGACTTCACTGGATGTGAGGAGAGTCGAACAGCCAATGACCGCGGCGCGCGACACATGGCCGCCCTCGGTCACGCGCTCCGACTGCAGGGCGAGGGCAAAGGGACCCATTTCATCCGTGTCCTGCTGTTCAAGCGTCGAAAGATCGCCGTCGAGGGGCCGGAGATACGCGCGGCTGGTCGTGGAGAGCAGGGTCCACACGGTCAGGTCGCGGTCGGTCGCCCCCGGTGTTTCAAACGCGCGGGAGCCGGCCATGAGCAGGGTATTGCTGCCCGAGGCCACAAGGTCGGCCGTCACTTCCGTCGACTGCATGATCGGGAGGAGGAACAGCTGGTACCCGTTATAGTAGCTCGAAGGCTCCTCGGCGGACGCGATGACAATGCCGTCCTTGGGAAGGAAACGGTAGCTGCGCATGAGAGAGAGGAGGTTCGGCATGTTCTCCACAGGGTCGGAATAATCGCAGGTAAAGAGCACGCCCCCGCCCTCCTGCAGGAAGTCGCGGATGACCGTCACTTCCGATTCGAGGAGGTCTCGCACCGGGGAGAGCACAAAGAGCACGTCCCCTGGCCTGAGTGCCTCTTCATTCCCGGAAAGTGTAAAGTAATTGACCTCATAGTTATTGCTGCTCAGAAGGTCTGCCAGCACCGCAGTCCCGTCACTGTCCAGTTCCCCGTGTCCCTGAAGGATCATGACCCGGGGAATCTCATCGAGCGCGACATACCGGATGGCCTCGGTCAGGCTCTTTTCATACGAAAGCCCCGCGATCTCATACGCGCCGGCCTCCATATTGTAGCCGAGGGAATAGAAGTCTGTGGCATCGAGGATCCGGAAGCGTCCGGTCTCCTCGCACGTCACAATCACCGAGTCCGAGGACACGCTCTCGGACGTTGCCGGGTTTTTGTATTTCTGGATGAGCGCGGGGTTCAGGCGGATATCCACCTGTTCCCAGGTCACCTGATCCGACGCGCTGGCATAGCGGTTCAGGAGTTCCAAAAGCGGCGCGTCCTCAGCGCCTCTGGAATAGACCGCATAGATGTGCACGGGATGCTTCAGTTCCCCGAGCACCTGCAGCGTCGTCTCACTCTGCGTGGTCACCGCGTTGAAGGAATGGTCCCGTCGCCAGCCGTATTGCACTTCGAGCGCGTCCGCAAGCAGGCACAGCCCTGTCAGAAGGATCACCAGGGATACGATCAGGACAAAGGATGCGGAGGGTTTTCGGATCACCGTTTTCTTCATTTCAGTCCCCTCCTTCTTGCGCGGTCCAGACCATACACGGTGAGAGCCAGCGCGAGCACGGTCACCGCGAGATCAAAGATGATCGAGGCAAAGGAGAGCTGGCCCATGAGGAACGGCTCGTTGCGGCTGTAGAGGCTCACAAAGTCCAGGACCCGGCTGACGGCGGAAGGCACGGACAGGGAGAGCATATCCAGCATCCAGAGGATGAAGTTTGCGCCGAAGGCGTACAGCACGGCCGTCACCTGGCCGGATGCGAGGGAGGACATGAGAAGGTCAATGGCGGCAAACGCCATGCCCTGAAGCATAAAGCCGAGGTAGCCGGTGAGGATTTCTCCCGGATACACCGCGCCGTAGGCCCCGACAATCCCGACATACACAAAGGTGAGGATCACGGTCAGGAGCATGACGGTCAGCGCAGCCAGATATTTGCCCACGACAATCCCGGTCAGGCTCACCGGGCTTGAGAGGAGCAGGCGGTCCGTCTGCTTCTGCTTTTCCTCGGCCATCAGGCGCATGGTCAGCACCGGGGAGAGCAGCATCCACAGATAGCTCATCTGCCCCAGAAACGTCAGAAGGTCACTTGAGCGCGTCTGGAGGATCTGCAGCTGGAAGAGGATGGAGGAAATCAGAAGGAAGATCCCGATATAGACATAGCCCGTTGCGGTTGTAAAGTAGCTCAGGACTTCCCTTCGCCAAATGGCGGTCATACGCTCTCCCCCTCCTGTCCGGTCACCTGGAGGAAGACTTCCTCCAGCGTTTCCTTTTTCGGTACGAGCAGCCGCAGCGGCAGGTCCCGGGCGGCAAGCAGGCGGAAGAGCTTTTCGCCCGCCGCATCCGTATCCCCGGCGACGGTCAGGAGGCCCTCGGTGTACCCGTCCGTTGTGCTCTCGAGCACCTGCAGTTTCCTGAAGCCCGGGAGATCCCGGAGCACGCTCTGCAGCTGTCTGGCCTCTGCGCGGACCGAGATGCGGATCTCACTGGTTCTGCCTTCCTTTTCCAGCTCGGACAGCGTCTCCTCGCGGATCACTTTCCCGTGATGCAGGATCACAATCTTCCGGCACAGGGACTGGACTTCCGTGAGCATATGCGAAGAAAAGAGCACGGTATGGTCTTTCCCGAGCGTGCGGATCAGTTCCCGGATCTCCACGACCTGTCTCGGGTCAAGGCCCACGGTCGGTTCATCGAGAATCAGCACCGGCGGGTCCCCGCACAGGGCCTGCGCAATCCCGGCGCGCTGCCGGTAGCCCTTGGAGAGGTGGCCGAGCAGGCGGTCACGCACATCGCCGAGCCCGCACAGTTCCAGTATGTTGTCCACATGATGGCGAATCCCCGCCTTTTCCACTTCCCGGAGGCGGCAGACAAAGGTCAGGTAATCCCGAACCGTCATTTCATCATACAGGGGCGGCTTCTCCGGGAGGTACCCGAGATGCCGTCTGCAGTCCCTGCCGTTTTCTTTGAGGTCGAGTCCGTCAATCTGAATGCTGCCGGAGGTGGGCGGCATGCAGCCCGTCACAATATTCAAAAGGGTCGTCTTTCCGGCCCCGTTCACACCGAGCAGACCTGTGATCCGGCCGTCCGGACAGGTGAAGGATACATCCGTTACGGCTCTGAAACGGCCGTAGTCCTTGGTGATTGATTTGAGTTCAATCAAGATGCTCCCTCCTTTCCACACTAAGCATACAGGAAACATGCGACAAAGATATGAACAGTTTGAAAACTTTTCTGTCTTCGCATGCATTCATTGGCAGTTGTCATCCGGAATTGTCCAGGCCCCCTCGGACAAAAAGCACGGAACCCATGAGACAGCCACTTCTGCAGTCCATCTCATGGATTCCGTGCTTTTTCGTTTCAATTTTTTCTTTCAGCCTTTGACACCACCGGCCGTCAGGCCCTGCACAAAGAACTTCTGACAGAGGATAAAGATCACCACCACCGGGATCAATGTCAGCACCGACATGGCAAACACATAGCCCCACTGGGTGAACTGATGCTGACCGAAGAAGCCCGCAATCGCAATGGGCAATGTACGCTTTGCATTGTCATTGATGACAGTGTTCGCCCAGGGATACTCCTCCCAGGCCGTCAGGAAATTGAAAATGCTGACCGACGCAATCGCGGGCGCAGAGAGCGGCATCGCGATTTTTCTGTAGACTGTCCACACATCTGCACCGTCAATCCAGGCCGCTTCCATAATCTCACCGGGAATATTCTCCATAAATCCCTTGATCATGAAGGTGGAGAACGGGATCACCCAGGCGACATAGAACGGAATCAGGCCCCACAGCCGATTGACCATGCCCAGCCGGGTCGCCAGTTCAAACTGCGGGACAATCATGGTGGTGCCCGGGATGATCATGGTAATGATGATAAACACAAACAGCACCCGGGTCAGTTTGGACTGGAATTTACCCAGCACAAACGCCATGGCGGACCCGACCAGCGCCGCAAGCGCAATCGTTGTGACCGACACGGTGACGGAATTCAGGAAATTCAGGTAAAACTTGCTCTGATGCAGAATATAGTCATAGTTTTCCAGCGTCAGCGCTTCCCATCTTGGGAAGAAGCGCGGCGGGTATTCATACAGTGCGCCATTGGGCCTTAAGGACGTGGAAATCATGTACATCATGGGCAGGGTGAAAATCACGGTTCCGGCTGCAAGCAGCAGATAGCGGATCACCGCCCAGCGAATCCTGGCAGCATGCCTGCTGTTCATCTTTCACCCCTCCTTACGCATCCCGGTTTCGCATCATACGGAACTGGACGATCGCCAGAAGCCCCAGGGACAGGGCCATGACAAAACTGAGTGCCGCCGCATACCCGAATTTTCCCGTGCTGAATGCCTTGTAATACATCCATGTGAGCAGGGTGTCCGTCTGATGGGCAGGGCGGCCGCCCGTGATCATCTTGATGGACGTGAAGACATTGAACCCGCCGATGGTCAGTTCAATCAGAGCAAACAGGATCGTTCCCCGGATCGCGGGCAGGGTGACGCTGACAAACTTCTTCCATGCGCCGCACCCGTCGATCTCAGCGGCTTCATACAGATCCTGCGGCACCTGCTGCAGCGCAGCCAGAAAGATCACCATATTCCACCCGATGCCCTTCCAGATGCCGAGAATCATGTCCACCGCCAGTCCGCTCCACCGGGTGTCCAGCCAGCGGATATTCGAGGATGTGAGCCCCAGGATTTTCCAGAGGAAATAATTCAGCAGGCCTTCCGTATTGAAGATATAACGGAACACCAGGGAGGCAATCACCCAGGAGGTCACAACCGGCAGATAATTGATCACGCGGAACGTTACAGAAAACCGGCGGATGCCGTTGAGCAGAATCGCGATGAACAGCCCCAGCACCATCTGCCCGGGCACGGTGATGAGGGTATACACGATGCTGTTGACAAACACCGTCCAGAACGTCGCATCCCCGAACACTTCACGGTAGTTCATCAGACCCGCAAAGGGCTGTGTGAGCATGGAGGAAAAGCTCATATCACACAGGCTCATCCAGAAAAGACGAAGGATCGGATAGACGGTAAACAGGCCGAACACGATCATGCCCGGCAGCAGCAGTCCCATGATCTGTGCCCGGCTGACGCGGGATTTGATCATCATATTTCCACGCTCCATCAACGGCCGGGGCAGGCATCTGCCTGTCCCGGCCATTTTCATTTACTTCAAGAGGGTATCCCAGGAGGCCGCCAGTTCATCCATGGCTTCCTGTGCGGTCTTTTCACCGGTCACAACGGCATGCAGGGCCACCTGCAGATCGTTGTCCATCTCGCTCCAGGCTGCCACGGTCGGACGGGCTTTGGCCGTCTGAATGGCTTCAATAAACGGTGCATAATCTGCAGCCTTGACCGTTTCGCTTTCAAGCGCAGCGCGGTTGACCGGGATCTGGCCGCATTTGGCCATTTCTGTCTCGGCATATTCGCTGGTCATGAACTGCATGAATTTCCATGCCGCTTCCTTATTGGCCGTACTGAACATGGCAATGTCTTCCCCGCCCAGGACAGACACACTGCCGCCTTCACCGGCAGGAATCGGAGCCGTGCCGTAGGCGACATCCGGATAAGCGCCGGCAAGCTCGGCCGACTTCCAGGGGCCTTCCAGCATCATGGCATAGCGTCCGGTGCCAAATCCGTCGGTCATGGGGATATCGCCGGCATTGAATCCGGTGATGCAGCCACTCTTGACGAGCTCTGCAAATGTCTCCACGGCCTTCACGGTCGCCGGGCTGTTGATAAACCCGCTGGCCTGGGTCTGTTCCGGATTGGTCAGGCTGCCGCCGAAGGACCAGATGAAGGGGCAGATATTCCATCCGGCCAGTGCGGGCTCATTCCAGCCCCAGACCTGCTGACCGTTGGCATTTTCGCCGGAGAGCTTCTTCAGGGTTTCGGTCCATTCATCCATGGTGGCAGGCACCGTGACGCCGGCCGCTTCCAGCATGTCCTTATTGTAGAACACAATCTTGCTGTTGGTGTTCAGCGCCAGCGCATAGACATGGTCTCCAATCTTTGCTGTGGACATGGCGCTGTCCAGGAGCTTTCCGGAGACATCCGCAAAGTCCGGCATCTCTTCATCGAGCGCCACCAGGATGCCCATCTTCTGGAACTCAGGCAGCCAGGCGATATCGCAGCGGGCTACATCGGGCAGTGCATTGGAGTTGGCACTGACCAGGACCTTGTCGTGAAGTTCCGCCCACTCGTGGGAGACAGCATTGACTTTGATGCCGGGGTTTTCCGCCTCAAAGGCCGGAATCAGGACATTCATCAGGGTTTCATTCTCTGCAGACTGCGCGCTGTAATGATGCCAGAAGCTGATGGTCACACTCTCCTGCTCGGCCACGGCCGGGCTGAGTGCGAGCAGCATCATGCAGGCTGCCGCAAAGGCCAGGATTCTTGAAAAGATACGCATGGTTGGTTCCTCCTTATGGTCGTTCTATGATCTTTACGGCATGCGGCGGAATGTGCACAGGTTCCTCCGCTTCCGTCAGGTCCAGTGTTTTGGGGGTATCTCCTGTATTGAACAGAGCGGTCACACAGTCTTCTCCGAGCTGTCTGCGGATGACCATCACAGAACCTTCTGCAGCCAGCACGCGGTAAACACCGTTTCTCACACTCTCATGCCGTTTTCGAAGGGAGATCATCTCCTTCTGCCAGAGATGGAGTGCTTCATTCCGGGCATCCCAGGCCATGCCGCCTCGGCATCCAGGATCATTTTCCCCGGTCATCCCCAGCTCGTCCCCGTAGTAAACTGCCGGTGCTCCGGGAAAGAGCATCTGAAAGGCCATGGCCAGGCGCAGCCGCCAGACTTCCCCGCCGCATTCCGTCAGAAAACGTGCGGTGTCATGACTGCCCAGCAGGTTATACATGGAGTGGTTGATCTCCTCCGGATAGCGCATCAGCATGCTGTTCATCCGGTCACTGAAAAGAGCTGCATCCATGGAGCCTCTGGCAAAGAAATCCAGCACGGCATCCCGGAACAGATAATTCATCGCGCAGTCCAGTCCGTCCGGTCCGAGCAGCCTTGAGGCATCTCCCCAGGTTTCCGCCAGCAGCACAGCGTCCGGATGCGTCTTCTTCACCTGCTCCCGCCACTGCGTGACCGCATGGCGGTCCAGTTCATCCGCGACATCCAGCCGCCACCCGTCGATGCCGGTACGGTCGAGCCAGTAGAGCAGCACGCGCTGCACATACGAGCGCACTTCCATGTTCGCTCCGTTGAGCCTGGGCATATAGGGGTAATCCCCCACGCACTCATAGCAGGCCGGATCGATGCGGACCGGGAACTGCTTGGGATAGAACCAGCCGCGGTAGGGGCTCTCCGCACCTTTTTCCATCAGGTCCATAAACGGCGCAAAATGGATGCCCACGTGGTTGAAAACCCCGTCAAGAATCACACGGATGCCCCTGGCATGCGCCTTTTCCGTCAGCTCCGCAAGGTCATGCTCTGTGCCGAACATGGGGTCGATTCTGAAATAGTCTGTCGTAGCATATTTGTGATTGAAATCCCCCAGGAAAATGGGATTCAGATAAAGGCACTCAACCCCCAGATCCTGCAGATAGTCCAGATGATCGATGATTCCCCGCAGATTGCCGCCAAGGATGTTTTCCCTCGTAGGCACAGCATCCCACGAATCATAGCTTCCCTTCCCGTTTCCACCCCGGGCAAACCGGTCCGGAAAAATCTGGTAATAGATGCAGCCCTGTGTCCAGGAAGGGATCCGGAGTACGTCCGTCTCATTGACCTGCAGGATTTCAAAACTGCCCTCTTCCGTTTCCTCCCCGTGAAAACCAACAGCGTTGTACCAGACCCGCTTTCCCGACGCATCCGTCAGGCGGTAGCCGTACTTGATGTAATGGACTTCTTCGCCAAACACGGCCCTGCAGGTCCACTGATCCGTCGACCGGCTGCTGATGCGGATGGTGAGAGGCTCGACATGCTTTTCTTCCGGTGTCGACCGCCTCCACCAGACCAGCTCACAGGTCGTCAGGTCCCCGGCTGCGGCATCCAGTCGAAATCGGATCTTGTCTCGTGCAACCGCTTGCACAAACGGGTAAAAAGAAAGGTGCCTCACGGCAGCTGTATTCATTTATTATTTCGCCTTCCTTTCCGATGAAGCCCGAATCACCAGGTTCGTCGACAGCATGATCTGCTGAATCCCCACTCTGTTCTCAATGCGCCTGAACAGAAGCTGGGCAGACTGTTCCCCCAGCATGGCGGTATCGATATCCACAATGGTCAGCGGCGGGTCCATATACTCGGCCAGCGGATAGTTGTCAAACGCTACAATGCCAATCTCCTGCGGGACGGAGAGATGCAGCTCCCTGCAGGCTTTCAGAAGACCATAGGCCGCCAGATTGTCATTGCATACAAATGCATCGGGATGATTTTCTTTCTTCAGCGCCTCCAGGGCTGCTGCAAAGGCATTTTCTGAAGTGCCGTCCGTGGGAAAAATGATTTCGCATCCCTGATTGGCGTTCTTATAGCCGCGTACTCTCCTGCGGGTAAAGCCCCGTTTCTGATAGCCGCCCAGATAGGCAATCTGGCAGTATCCCATCTTTGACAGATGCTGTACCGCCATTTCGGCTCCCTGTTCATTATTGTTGTCGACCCAGCACGTTTCACTTCGAAGCGTATCCGGGGTGCCCAGAACGACATAGGGAAAATCGCCGATCGTCTCCATGAGGGCCGGCTTGACAGTGGTCGGCGGCAGAATCAGGCCGTCCACCTTATGTTCCTTCATGAGGTTTTCCACGGTGCCGCCACGGCTCTGCGCACCGTTGGCAATGATCACCTGGTAGCCGCGGATCTGGGCCGCGTGCTCAATGGCAAACAGGCTGCGGCTGAAAAAGACGTTGCTGAAGGCTTCGGCATCCCGGGCATCGACGACCACGCCGATCGCGCCGCTCAGGCCGCTCGCAAGGGAGCGCGCAAGAGAATTGGGATGGTAATCCAACTCCCGCATGGCTGCATAGACACGTTCCTTTGTATCCGGAGAAATGGTGGCCTTCCCGTTGATCACCCGTGACACAGTGGATGAATTGACACCTGCGAGTCGCGCCACATCATGAATGGTCACTGCCATCGTTCATCCACTCCCTTTTTCTTGACTTGTGCAACCGCTTGCACTATGGATTATAACACGGTCCGCAGGTTTGTCAAGCGGTCTGAAAAAAATGGCAGCGCCGTCCATTCGTGGCCCTGCTCCATGCATTGCATGCGGCCTCAGCGATACCCTCACGCATCCAATCCCCTTCCCTTTTCTTTTCGGTGAAATTCCCTGAAAAACATGGGAAATCCGATTGACGAAGACGTTTCGGAACCGTATACTTTCCTTTACGGGTGTTTTCCCGCCGAAAGGAAAGATCCCATGTCCGATACCATCGCTGCCATTGCCACCGCTCCGGGGGAAGGCGGCATTGCCATTGTCCGCATCTCAGGGCCGGATGCGGAATCTGTCTTTTCTTCTCTGTTTGTGCCCGCAAAGGCTGTGCCGAGATTTCACAGCCATCATCTGTATTACGGTCATGTCATGGACGGTGAGGAAGTCATCGACGAATGCATGGGTGTTCTCATGCGCGCCCCGCACAGCTATACACGCGAGGATGTCGCTGAGTTCCAGCTGCACGGCGGATACGCCATTGCTCACCGTGTGCTCGCTCTGGTGCTCTCCCGGTCCGTGCGCCTTGCGGACGCCGGGGAGTTTACGCGGCGCGCTTTTCTCAACGGACGCCTCGATCTCTCCCAGGCGGAAGCCGTCATGGAGCTCATCTCCGCCCGCGGCGAGCAGGCCCGGCGCGCAGCCATCCACCAGCTTTCCGGCGGTGCGTCCTCCTTTATCCGTCAGGCTTCAGATGACCTGTATGCCCTGCAGGCCGGCATTGCCGCCTGCATTGACTATCCCGAAGAAATCAGCGAGGAGGAAGCGGCCTCGGACCTGGGTCCGCGCATGCTTGCCCTGGCTGACCGTCTTGAGGCGGCCTGCAATGAGAAAGCCGCACGGCTGCTCCGCACCGGGCTTCAGGTCGCACTCTGCGGCCGCCCGAACGTCGGAAAGTCGAGCCTGCTCAATGCGCTGCTGGGCGAAGACCGCGCCATTGTCACGGACCTGCCCGGCACCACGCGCGATCTGGTCGAGGGCGACCTCATTCTGGACGGCTGCCTGATTCACCTGACCGATACCGCCGGCATGCGCGACACGCCGGACCCGGTGGAATCCGTCGGTGTCGAGCGCGCCAGGCGCGCCGCGAGAAACGCAGACCTGGTGCTGCTCCTTCTGGACGCCTCCTCGCCGCTCACGGAGGAGGACCTTGCGCTCATCCGTGAACTCTCCGCCCTGCCCGTAGCCGTCTGCCTGAGCAAGTCGGACCTTCCGCAGGTGCTGTTGCCGGACGAAATCCGCGCGCTGCTCCCGAAAGCGGATGTGCTCACGGTCTCCTCCCTTGAGAGTGCCTCCATGTCGGCGCTCCGGGAGTATCTCCTCAGCCGCGCGAGGGTCAGTGATCTTCTCTCCCTCACCCAGCCGCGGCACATGGATGCCGCAAGGCGGGCTGCCGCGGCGCTTCGGGATGCCGAGCAGACGCTGTCCTCGGCTGAAATCGATCTGTGCACGCTCGATCTGGACCGCGCGCAGAGTGCCCTGTCTGAAATCACCGGTGACAATGTCGAGGAAAAACTGCTCGACCGCGTCTTTTCAACCTTCTGTGTCGGAAAATAAGCATCTTTCAGGAGGCTTCGCATGTCCAATACCAAAGCTACCCCCGTTCAGAAGCATGTCACGGATTTTGTCCTCATGACCATCGGCACGCTCATCATGGTCGTCGGCATTTATTTCTTCAAGTACACCAACAATTTCTCCACCGGCGGCGTGAGCGGTATCTCCGTTATCCTCGGCCACTACTTCCCCTCCACCCCCGGTACCTTCGGCCTGATCATCAACGTCATTCTTCTGCTGTGCGGCTACATTGTTCTGGGGAAGAGTTTCGGCATCTACACGACGTATGTGACCCTGCTCCAGTCCGGACTCATCTGGGTGCTCGAGCGCGTGCTCCCCATGTCCGCGCCCATGACGAACCAGCCGTTCCTGGAACTCATCTTCGCCGTGTCCCTGCCGGCCATCGGATCGGCCATTCTCTTCCATGTCGGCGCGTCCAGCGGCGGCACGGACATCATTGCCATGATCATGCGCAAGTACACGACCCTGGACATCGGACGTGCGCTGCTCATTTCCGACTGTGTCATCACCTTTGCCGCCTGCTTTGCGTTCGGCATGACGACGGGTCTCTTCTCCATCCTCGGTCTTGTCATCAAATCCCTGCTCGTGGACATGGTGCTGGAAAACATCAACACGAACAAGTGCTTCCACATCATCACCGCGCACCCCGAACCCATTGAGCAGTACATCATCAATTCCCTGAAGCGCGGCGCCACCCGCCTGCACGGCGAGGGCATTTACACGCACGAAGGCCGCGAAGTCATCCTGACGGTCGTCAACCGCCGCCAGGGCGTCTATCTCCGCCGCTTCATCCGCGCAACGGATCCCTCTGCTTTCCTTCTCATTACCAATACCTCGGAAATCATCGGAAACGGTTTCCGCGGCGTCAACTGAGGGCATTATGGAAAAGATTACCAGCATGCACAATCCCCGCGTCCAGGCCTGGCGCTCGCTGAAAACCAAAAGCGGCCGGGAAGCGGAAGGCGCTTTCCTGGTCGAAGGCTTCAAGTCCGTCGGGGAAGCCCTGTCTTCCTCCTTTGAACTCCTCGCCCTGATTGTCGAGGACGGCACGGCGCTTCCCTCCGGTACGCCGGAGGGCAAAACCTTTGTCGTCCCTGCCCATCTCATGGCCGCCGTCTGCGACACCAAGACGCCTCAGGGGATCGCCGCCGTCATGCGGCTTCAGCCCCGGACGGTCACCGGAAAGCGGCTCCTCGCGCTGGACGGCGTACAGGATCCCGGCAATGTCGGCACGATCCTGCGCACAGCGGATGCTGCCGGACTGGACGGCATTCTCTACTCCTCCCAGTGTGCGGACCCCTATTCCCCGAAAGTGCTGCGCGCCTCGATGGGATCGGTCTTTCATCTGCCGGTTGAGGAAGTCCCGGACCTGGCCGCGCGCCTGAAAACCCTGGACATGCCGGTCCTCGCCTCGCGTCTGGACGGTGATCCGTTCTTCCCGATTCTCAAAACCCTGCCCGACACCTGGTGCCTGATCATCGGGAATGAGGGAAACGGGATTTCGCCTGAGGTCACGGCCTCCGCCTCCCATCTCGTCCGCCTGCCCATGCACGGCGCAGCCGAGTCCCTGAATGCCGCTGTCGCCGCGGGCATAATGATGTATGCCCTGACCAACCGGCAGGATCTGTAAACACGCCCACAGTCTGGAGGAAATACAGCCCTTGATCTATGTCACTTCCGATCTCCACGGCTTTCCTCTCTCCGGCTTTCTCCACCTGCTCTCGCTGGCTGAGTTTTCCGGAAAGGATGAGCTGATTGTCCTGGGCGATGTCATTGACCGGAACGGGGACGGCGGAATCGATCTTTTGCGGTGGATGATGGTACACTCCAATGTCCGCCTGATTCTCGGAAACCATGAGGGCATGATGCTCTCCTGCTCCTTCCTCCTCGATTCCATCACCGACCAGATGCTCGCCCAGTTTGATCCCCTGCGGATGAATCTTCTGCACACCTGGCTTGCCAACGGGGCTGAGCCGACGCTGGAAACCCTGCACGCCATGCAGCAGAAGAATCCGGGTTTTGTGCCGGCCCTTCTTTCGTACGTCCGCCGCGCTCCGCTCTATGAGATGCGGCGCATCGGGAACCGCCAGTTTCTTCTCACGCACGCCGGGCTCGGGCATTTTGATCCCGCGCGGCCCATCTCCGCCTACGCGCCGGACGATCTTCTCTGGAACCGGCCGTCGCTTGAGGATGTCTATTTCACCGATATCTTTACCGTCTTTGGCCACACGCCGACCATTGCCTACGGCCCGGAGTATGCCGACCGCATGATCCTGACCCCGACCTGGGCCGATATTGATACCGGTGCGTCCTCCGGCCGCAGCCCCATGCTGCTCCGTCTCGACGACATGAAGCCCTTCTATCTGACCTGATTTTTTTCATTTCCTATACGGAGGTTCTGCTCATGCGAAAATTCCGCCTGCTCCTCCCGCTGACTGCTCTCCTTCTCTGCTTCATCTTCTCCGCCGCGGCAGCGGGCTATATGTCCCTCTCCGAGGGGGATACCGGGGAGGCTGTCGATGCGCTCAAGGCCCGGCTCTATGAACTCGGGTATTTCAAGACCACCAAGTTCAGCCGTGCCTACAACGCGACCACGGCTGACCGGGTCCGCCAGTTCCAGAAACTCAACGGCCTGGAGGAGACCGGCGTCGCTGATCCGGCCATGCAGGAGCTGCTCTACTCAGACACCTGCAAAGCCGTCAACGGTCTGGAAGCTGCGGAGTACATCTATCAGGCATCCCTGACGCCGACGCCGAAACCAACCCGGGATCCGAACGCGACGAAGACGCCGCGGCCGACCAAAACGCCCAAGGTGGACAAAACACCGCTGCCAGTCATCGGGCCGACCGTTGAGGTCGAAACCCCGGAAGCCAATGCGGACGGTTTCCTTGTGGATCCGGAGGAAGAGTTCGTTTACAGCAACGAGGAGGACGGTCAGTGGATTTACCTGTCCTCTACCCTGCAGGTGCGCATCCGCCGCTATTCGGATCCGAATTATCCCCTGGTCTGGTATGAGACCGATGTGCGTACCACCCCTGAGGAGCGCATGAAAACGCCGCATATCCCGAGCATCCGCACCGGTGCGCTGGTGCGCTCCCAGAACCTTGCGCGGCGCGTGGATGCCGTGCTCGCCATTTCTGACGATTTCTATGCCTATCGGGCCCGCAATTCCAAGCGCCCCGGCGTCATTATCCGCGACAGCCAGATTCTCTATGACCGGCCCAAGAAAAAGAGCACCAGCGGATTTCCCAAGCAGGAGGTTCTCGCCTATTTCCAGGACGGTTCCATGAAGTGCTTTGACAACGGTGAGCACACCGCTGAGGAATACCTCGCCATGGGCGCCACCGATGTCTTTTCCTTCGGCCCGATCCTGGTCACGGGCGGCAAGCCCGGTCCGGACATGAGCAATCCCAAGTACTACCATTACAAGGAACCGCGCTGTGCCCTGGGCATGATTGAGCCGTACCACTACTTCATTCTCACCGTCAAGGGACGCACAGATGACGCGGCCGGCTGCTATTTCCCCTGGCTCGCCGAGCGCATGATGCAGATGGGCGTTCAGGAAGCCCTGAACCTCGACGGCGGCGGCACCACTTCTCTTGTCTTCATGGGCGAACAGCTCAATTACCGGGGCACCGCCTCCCGCGCCTGCGCGAGCATCATTGCGTGGGGCACTTCGGACCTGGTCCCGGACGAGAAAAAGTCAATTACCCACGACTGAAGTCGGGGCTTGTGAAAACGAGTCCGGAGTTGACTAGCCAAAGATCTGCGGGATCTACGT